>TARA_R110002020_G_scaffold85914_1_pt1 | contig 135454 bp, 105 predicted proteins | sample TARA_R110002020 | Tara Oceans TARA_R110002020 (sample SAMEA4396489) | marine metagenome | biome: Westerlies Biome; feature: [MES] marine water layer (ENVO:01000295) within the mesopelagic zone...; material: water (ENVO:00002006), including particulate matter (ENVO:01000060)...
CTGTCTGTTGTGAAGGCCTTTTCGAAAGAAAAAATAATGGGAAGGGGGCATAGGTAAAATGATAATTTAGTTTTCCATAAATAAGACATTCAGGGCCGTTCCACTGTTTATTCTCAGGTCTCCATTTTTCACAGAAAAACACGCGCATACCAATAAAATCGATAATTTTTTCACGAAAAAGTGATGTGTAATTGTATAAGTGAACTCACGCCTTTGCATATGTCTGTGACATTTAGTGAGTATCTGAGACCTCTCTATATCGGTGTACAAGCACCCTCTGAAATTAATAGGTATCTAGAAAATCATCAATAGACAAAAAATGCAGTACCTCTTTGTTAGCATAGAACAAATACGCTGAGCTAATTATTATGTTTTATAAAAAAAACGTAGAAGTAGATTAACTTAACTTCTTCAAATCTGACGGTTTGTAAATCTTAGGTTAAACTTCTTACTAAAACCATTTACTATTTAAATTTTAGATAAAACTAACTTAATCCAATTGGATGATATAAGCCGTTCTTTTGTCTTGAAAAAGATATCTAACTCCTTAAAGACAATTTTATAAGACACATTTTATGAATTAGCCCAAAAATTTAAAGCCCGTTTCTGGTCCAACAGAAACGGGTCATTAAAATTAAAACTACAGTACAAATCCATAGTTCTATTCCGATGAAAAACAAATTACTCCAATTTTTTGAATTGCATACCCTCGTGCCCAAATTTTTGGTCACTTTTACTTTATTACTTTACTCCTCGAGCTTCTTAAACGCCGCTAGTATTCCATTAAGCTCAGGCTCTGAACAACAAAAACTAACAGGAAAGGTTCTTGATAATACGGGAATGCCCTTGCCGGGTGCTTCCATAATGGAAGTAAACACAACCAACGGTGCCTCTTCTGATTTTGACGGTAACTTCGAACTTAACGTATCTCAGTTGCCTGCGGTTATCAAAATATCTTATATAGGATTTACAACTCAGGAAATCACCATTGAATCTTTAGCTCCACTCCAAATCCAATTGCAGGCAGATAACAATGCACTAGATGAAGTAGTGGTTGTAGGTTACGGGGAAACCAGTCGTGAAAAACTTTCTACGGCTGTCAGCACGGTCAATACCGAAAACCTGGAGCAACGACCAGTAGCTGATGTTACCTCAAGCCTTCAAGGTCTCAGCCCCGGACTCAACGTTACTCAAAGTACCGGTAAGATAGGAGCAGAACCTCGAATTAACATTAGGGGTTTTACTTCTATTAATGGAGGAACACCGCTGATTCTTATTGATGGTATAGAAGGAAGCTTGAGCAATCTCAATCCTAATGATGTTGAATCCATCAGTGTATTAAAAGATGCCGGAGCAGCAGCAATCTATGGAGCTCGAGGGTCATTTGGTGTGGTCTTAGTCACCACTAAAAATGCTGATAAAGGTAATGTCCAAGTGAATCTGGGAGTGACCACAGCAATCAATTCCCCTACAATGAACACAGATTTCCTTACTGATCCTTTTAAAGCGGTATCTATAGTTGATGAAGCTTTTAGAAACAACAGTGGTGCTTCTTATACAGGTTATACTGAAGAAGATATGCAGGCTCTTTATGAAGTTTCTCAAGATCCTTCCTTGGCCCGGGTTATTATAGACCAACGTAACGGCCGAGATCAATATGTTCATTATGGATATACAGACTGGTGGAATACCTTTTTTAGAAAAACCTATCCCACCCAAATTTATAACGCTTCCATTTCCGGAGGTTCCGAAAAAATAAAAGCCTATTTCTCGTATCGTAATTTTCAATCCAAAGGGATCCTGAAAGTTCAAGATGACAGTTACGATAAATACAATTTGCGTGGTAAAATAGATATTAAAGCAAATGACTGGTTATCGTTCTCGAACAATATGCAGTACAACAGCTCTGAAGACTTGGAGCATAGTGGTAGTCAATATGGGAACTACAGCAATCTTTGGGGAAGTTTAATATGGGTACACGCACTCCCTTCTTATGTTCCTGTTAATCCTGATGGGGGTGCTTTATGGCGTACCGAACTGAATAACTATACGATTGGTGATGGTGTTTATGCCGGATTACTACAAGGTACCACGAAACAACAAACCAATAATAATGAGTTTAGTAATATAGCTTCGATTGAACTGAAGCCTATACAAGGAGTGACCCTGAATGGTAACTACGCCATAAGACGTAATGAGTATAGTAGATTTCAACGTTCCACCCGTATCCCCTACTCTATTTACCCTGAACAGTTGGATCTCATGGGTAATGATTACCTTAATGAATATCGTACCGAAAGTAAGTACGATGCACTCAACATCTACGGGGAATATAAGGGCTATTTCGGCGATCATACTCTTAAAGCTACTGTTGGTTTCAATCAAGAAACTTTTATCACTAAAAGTATCAATGCCAGTAAACAAAACTTGATTTCTAATGACCTGAATTCTTTGGGCCTGGCGACTTCAAATCCTACTGCCTCCGGTAGCGCTTCAGAATGGGCACTGCAAGGTCTATTTTACAGATTATCGTATGACTATAAAGATAAATATGTAGCTGAGTTTAATGGCAGGTATGATGCCACTTCACGCTTTCCATCTGCATACCGTTGGGGATTTTTTCCGTCTTTTTCCGGTGCGTGGCTGGTTAATAAAGAGCAATTCTTTGAGGATGCTACCGGCGAAACATTTGACCTCTTAAAATTCCGTGCCTCATATGGGTCTTTAGGAAACCAAAATATTAATAATTATGCCTATTTCCCGACCTTACCTAATGGATTGTATGACTATGTACTCAATGGAAGTCGTTTAAATTATATCGAATCTCCAGCCCTAAATCCAAGTGAAATTACTTGGGAAAAAGTAAGTACGCTTGATTTTGGAGTTGATGTAGGTTTATTAAACAATCACTTATCTGCTTCTTTCGACTGGTTTCAAAGAGATACCGAAGGTATGCTTTCTCCAGGAGCGACACTTCCCAGTGTTTTAGGAACAGCATCTCCTCTAGAGAATGCAGCTGACTTAAGAACAAAAGGTTTTGAATTATCTGTAAGTTATAATGACTACTTTGAATTCGCTCAAGATACGTTCACTTGGTCAGTTACAGCGAACCTATCGAATTCTAAAACCAAGATAACCGATTTTGATAATCCCAACCGCAGTCTTGTAGACTTTTATAAAGGCATGACCATTGGTGAACTTTGGGGCTATCGCATCGATGGCCTTTTTCAAACCGAAGAAGAGATTGCCAATCACGCAGATCAGAGTTTTGTATCGAATCGAATTACTTCCGGAGGTGGACTGCAACCAGGTGATGTAAAATATCGAGACCTTGATGGTGATGGATATATAGGAGAAGGTGAAAATACGGTAGACAACCCCGGTGACCGGGAAATCATCGGAAATTCTGCACCGCAATATTTATACAGCTTTTTAGCAAATGCTGACTGGAAAGGATTTGATTTTTCTGTGTTCTTTCAAGGTGTAGGTAAACAAGACTGGTATCCCAACTCTGACTCTCGTATGTTTTGGGGTCCTTACAACAGACCCTACAATTCTTTTATTAGAAAAGATATGGTAGCCGATATGTGGAGCCCTGAAAACACCGATGCCTATTATCCTCGAAATTATGGATATATAGCCCTGGGTGGTTCTTTAGAGAAAGTAAATGATCGCTATTTACAGAGCGTAGCCTACTTGAGACTGAAAAACCTAACCCTAGGATATACCCTTCCTGATGGAATCATATCCAAAACATCAGCCACCAAACTGCGCATTTACTTTAGTGGAGAAAACCTCCTGACCTTCTCTAAGCTAACCGATTATATCGATCCGGAAGCAGCAAGTGCTTCTGTTAATTTAAACAGTCCATCTACCTCTGCAAATCGAGGAACCGCACAAACCAACCCATTTTCAGAAACCTATTCCTTAGGATTATCTCTTAAATTTTAAAAAACATCCTTATGAAATTCAAACAAATACTTGCCGGTTTGCTTGTTGCAACCAGCTTCAGTTCGTGCAGTGATGATTTTTTAGACAAGCAACCGCTATCTGAAATTACTGCAGAAACTTTTTTCAATACCGCTAGTGACCTTCAACTGTATACCAACGGGTTTTACCGAATGTGGCCAAGTACTTCGATTTATAACGGAGAATCTAGTACCGATAATATTATACAAACTGAATTGAGTGAAGAAATGCGAGGCGCGAGGCTTGTACCTACAACCGGAGGTGGTTGGAATTGGGAGTATTTGCGTGACATCAATTTCTTTCTTCAAGAATATGAGAAATCTGATGATGAAGCTGCAAAAGCCCATTATGGGGGTGTGGCTCGCTTTTTTAGAGCGCGGTTTTATTTTGATAAGTTCCAGCGCTTTGGTGCTTTACCTTGGTATGATACCCCTATTGCTCCGGACGATACTGAAGCTCTTACCAAACCTAGAGATTCAAGACAGTATGTTGTTGATAAAATGCTTGAAGATCTGGACTGGGCCATTGAAAACCTCAATGAAGAACAGAATACTTATGAGGTGACCAAGTACACTGCTTTGGCCTTAAAATCAAGGATCGGACTTTATGAGGGTACTTACGAAAAATATAGAGGGATTGACGGTTATGAAAAATACCTTGAAGCTTCTGTAGTGGCATCAGGAGCATTGATTGAAGATTCTCCTTATCAGATTTACAGCACGGGCAATCCGGAACAGGATTATCTGGAGCTTTTTAATTCGCATGATGCTAATGAAACCGAAGTGATCCTAGCACGTGCCTATTCTGAAGATCTTAATATTGGTCATAATGTGAATTACTACACCACGACAAGTTCTTACGGTCGTCCAGGTATGCCGAAAGACCTTGTAAATAGTTATCTTAATGCTGATGGAACACGTTTTACAGATGCAGTAGGATATAATCAACTATCGTTTACTGAAGAAGTACAAAATCGAGATCCTCGTTTAGCACAGACGATTCGCACTCCGGGATACACGCGTAAAGGACAAAGTATTGAGTTGGCTCCTAATCTCGGCGCCACAGTAACCGGTTATCAAATTATAAAGTATGTGACCGAGCCTGTGTATGACACCAATGGTCAGTCTATTACCGACCTCCCGATATATCGTTTTGGAGAAGTGCTTTTAAATTATGCAGAAGCGAAAGCCGAACTAGGTACACTATCCCAAGAAGATTTAAATAATTCTATCAATTCATTAAGACAACGGGTAGGAATGCCTGATTTAATGTTGGATACTGCTAATTCAACACCTGATTCATTCATGGCTGCTCAATATCCCGGTGTGACCGGTGCAAACGCTGGTGTTATTTTAGAAATAAGACGCGAGCGCCGTATTGAATTGTATATGGAAAACTTTAGATGGGACGATATTGTACGCTGGAAAGCCGGGCAGACGTTAACCCAACCCATTCGCGGTTTATATTTTCCTGGAGCTGGTGAGTATGATCTTACCGGAGATGGTATAACTAATGTAGTTTTATATGAAGGAGACCGTCCAGCAAATCCAGTTAGCGGCGTTCAATATTATAAATTGGGTTCAGATTTTACCTTAGATGAAAATGGGTTGATTGACCCACATCCTGATTTTAATGACAGAACCTTCGATGAAAATAAAGATTATCTATATCCTATACCTCGTATAGAATTACAACTCAATCCTAATCTTGAACAAAACCCTGGTTGGAAATAATGAAAAAAATAATTTTTATGGTATTTGCACTGCTAATGATCAGCAGTGCAAATTCTCAGGAAAACAAAAAGGAACTGATTATATGCTCATTCAATGTGCGGTATAACAGTGCAGACGATGGAATCAATATATGGGAAAACCGTAAAGATTGGCTTACTCACAGTATCCGATTCTATCAAACAGATCTTATTGGCACACAAGAAGTCACGCATATCCAGCTTTTGGATATGCAACAGCTTCTTCCTAATTATGCTTATCTAGGCATTGGTCGGGAAGGCGATACCAAAGGAGAATACTCTGCTATTTTTTATAAAAAAGATCGTTTTGAAGTTGTGGATAGTAATACCTTTTGGCTTTCTGAAACTCCAGAAGTAGTCGCTTCTAAAGGTTGGGACGCAGCTCTGCCTCGTATTGTAACCTGGGCCTTATTTAAGGATAAACAATCTGGAATTACATTCTATCATTTCAATACGCATTTTGATCATCGTGGTAAACAAGCTCGAATTGAAAGTGCAGCCCTACTTTCTGAAAAAATAGAAGAAATCGCAGGTATGTCAGCAGTTTTATTAACCGGCGATTTTAATAGTTCGCCGAATAGTGAAGCTATTGATACGCTATTGAAAAATGGATTGAAGGATCCGTATCTTAGCCTTGATCCTGATCAGGTATATGGTCCTGAATACAGCGCTAATGGATGGGACGCAGAAGGCAGAACCTCAGAAAATCGAATAGATTACGTTTTTTATAAAGGCGCGGTGCAACCCTTGACTTTACAAATTTTAGATGGCCAACGCGGACAACGCTTTATATCAGATCATTTTCCCGTAATCGCTAAAGTTGAACTTTCAGTTAAGTAGTTGTTTAGAATTATGCACGAACATAAAACCGTGAATCAACAATTGACAAAAGGGATTATCATGATGATGATCCTTTTTTTATCAGGTTATCAAATGTTTTCACAAGAAACCTTAACCTCTAATTTCGAGGATGCTTCAAATGAGCTGAAGGTCTTAAGCTATAATATTCATCACGCAAACCCACCTATTCATAAGGACACTATAGATCTGTCAGCTATCATTCAAGTAATTAAAGATAGTGATGCAGATCTGGTTGCCTTACAAGAAGTAGATTCCAATACTGATCGTTCTGGATTAGGAAACCAGGCACAACAGATTGGTGATGCCTTAGGTATGCAGGTATTTTTTGGTAAAGCCATAGATTTTCAAAACGGAGCATACGGCGTTGCAATTCTTTCTCGATTCCCTATTTTAAAATCTAAGGTTTATAAACTCCCATCAAAGCCTGAAACACAAGGAGAGCCTAGAGTTTTAGCAATGTCTTTAATACAATTACCTGATGATCATTCCATCTGGTTTGCAAGTACACATTTAGATTCTCAAAAGGAGGATACAAACCGTCTGTTACAAATAGAGGAACTATTGAACATTACAAATAATATAAACCTACCTGTGCTAGTGGCCGGGGATTTTAATGCTGTTGAAAACAGTGCAGTAATTGCATCTTTGGATAACCTATTTACGAGAACTTGCACCTCTTGTCCACCCACAATACCGGTACAAAATCCCACAAAGGCTATTGATTATATAGCTTTTAAACCGAAGTCTTTTTTTAAGATTAAAAGCCATATCGTTATCGATGAAGAATATGCCTCAGATCATCTACCTGTATTAAGCATTCTTCAATGGTAAAATGTAATAAACCATGCTTTGGATAGCTAATTCATGCCATTGCATATATCTTAGTAATATTTAGTGAGTGCATATGCCTCACCGTAGGGGAGACAAGCCCCCTCCGCCCCTAAGGCCATTAAAAGGTTATTCCTTTATTTAGTTCATCAGCACTGATTCTTGATTGATTTAATAAGTAAGCCCACGCCGTTGTATATGCCCGCTGGCACTTAGTGAGTGTCCCCGACCTCACCTTACGGGTATACAAGCACCCTCAGACCCTATGGGTCATTTCTTAGTTTACCCATCAATCGACAAGCAGTTCAACACCTGCCTTCGTAGCCTTGTACTTTATTTTGGTCATCAGCTCGTAATAAGTCCAGTTTCTAAGGACAAAAGGTTGTTCTTGTGCTGCATCGATCTTGGCTTCCTGGTTCAGAAGAATCAGCGTTCCTGCCTGGTGTTTTACACAAAAGTCTATGAGTTTCCTACTGTACACGTGCAAACGCTGATTCACATAATTGATTTCCTTTTCCCAAAACTTATCTACAGCTTTAAGTTTGCGTTTACGACCGTGACCGCCTCTAGAATTGACAGACCCTGCTAGAGCGCGTTTTCGTGCTGCCTGAATGGCTAGTCTACGGTATAAAAACTCTTCTTTTGTGCCTATGGTCATTCGATGGCTACCAACCTTGACGGTAATGGGGTATTCTAAAGACAAAGAAGCTTCGGCTACTACCTGAGGTTTTAAAGCGTGCTGTTCTTGTTCGACATCAAATACCGCCAACCAAAAGATCTTCCCGTCTTTGAGTTTGATTTCTGAGGTGCGCAATCGGGTTTCTTCTTTTAGTAATCGGTGCAATAAACTGCGTTTATCAGAGAAGTCACGCCCTAAATAGGTACAAAAGGGAATTTGAAACAACCGAAAACAAAAGGCACCCCGATCTTCATCATACTTAAATCCCCACATACAACGTGGATCAAAAGGAAAGCCGATATCTCGTCTGAAGTTTTTAAGGGAGCGTTCCCCGCTCCAATACCTGAGTCTATCTTTATTAAACGAACTCTCTAAGTTCTTGTTTAAACTCGATAAAATATCAGTAGGGATTTGACCTTTAAATCGGTCGGAAATCACCCGGTAGGTGCTGTTGATCCGGGAGCGGTTTAAGATTCCATTTTCGTGCTTTTTAACGTCAGCAAGTTTGTAGTGGATATCTTCAGTCAGGTAAAAGAACTCCTTAATCATTTCCTGACAATAGAGATGTGTCACTATTATATTAGATGCTTTAAAGCAGCAGTATTGCCAGTCGTAGAGTTTGGCCATAGCCTCTTTGCATGCTTCATAATCCGGCAGGTCTATATTGAGTTGGATCTTTCGGGTAAGGCTGAGCGTTTTCGTTTTCATACTCAGGCGGATTGTAAATGCTGTTCGTGATTCTCCTGTAAAAACTTATAGGCTGTGGTAAAAGCGCGATGCACTTCTTTTTGAGATAGGTTCAGCTCCGCAGCAATGGCTGCAAACGAGTACTGTTGTTCGCAGCGTAGTTTTAATACCCGTGCTTCCTGCTCTGTAATTTCTAGAGGAGGCTTGGACTGCGATAACGCTGGCTTATTGGTTTCATGGATGTTTCCTTGATTGATGATATTTTTAATCTCTTCAATCGTCTTCTTAACAGTATTACTGGCTTCGGTAATGCTAATACCCATATGCTCTGAAATCGTTTTGTACTTAAAGCCGTGTTGAAAGCAGAGTTCAATCAGGCGCTTGCGCTGCGTTCCCAGTAGCGGTAATATATTGACCACCTGCTGAAAATCTTCTTGACTTTTTTGGTGATCTAAAAGATGATCATCAACCTCAGATGGGTCGTAGCCAAGCATATATTCCTGATAGTTGGGGTATTTATCTAAGGAGTGAAAATCCCGATCAAATTGATTTTTAGGACGCGCATAATACCATTTGCATTCGCTACTAATTACCGTATACAAGAAATTGACCAAATGCTTAGGCGACTCGATTTGCTCGCGTTTGTCCCAAAGGATTAAAAAGGTATCCTGTACTAAGGTTTCCACCACAAAAACATCTTTTATAAGACTTCTCCCCATCCAGTAGATACGCCTGTGATACATGGCATAGATAGCTGCAAAGGCTGATGGACAGCCCTGTTTTAAAAGGTTAAACTTTATAGTGTCATTAGAAGGCTTCATAAAATGAGTTTATAAGATTGCCATTATTTCCATAACTGGAGTGGTATCTTTGAACAGTTCTTGGTCTTCGCTTTAACATGAAATAGGCCTAGGATTTTTACCAGGCAAAAATTTTACGTTAAATTAGTAGCATCCGTAAAAGGTAACCAACCAGAGTCCTTTGTAAAATACCAGGATGGACTTGTATTTTACCAGAATATTAAACCACATAGAAAGAATCTATATCTTTAAGTTATGACAACAGAAACCAAACCCAATCATATAGGCCGGAAGATTGCCCGAATACGAGAGCTTCGCGGCATGAAGCAGGAAACCCTGGCTGAAGAACTCGGTATTAGCCAACAAAGTGTTTCTAACCTGGAACAAAGTGAAACAGTAGAGGATATGAAGCTAGAGGAAGTCGCAAAAGTACTGGGTGTGACTAAAGAAGCAATAGAAAATTTCTCTGAGGAAGCTATATTAAACATCATAGGCAATACCTATCACGTAGATAATTCTTCGGCGGTGAATTATGGTTGTACCTTCAATCCTTTGGATAAGTTAATTATAGCCTATGAGGAAAAAGAAAAACTTTATGAAAGATTACTACAATCCGAAAAAGATAAAGTGACGTATTTAGAAGAGTTGCTAAAGAAGAAATAATTGCTTAATCAATCATCTTATTAAACCTCATTCTTAAAAGTTTGAGGTTTTTTTATGCTTTTAAGGAAAACCGTAATAAAGAGAATGTGAAAGATAGTAACTTGTGAATTAGATAGAATATACTATTATCCCGAAACTTGTAACCTTTAACCTGTATATTTCATTTTGATATAACCAGTTAGCTGTAATTACCACGAATGTAAATAAATGAAGTCAAGAAACGCTTTTAGAAGTGACATTGTATATATTGTGTTAATTGATGAATATGAAAAAAATCAATTACCCTTTTTGTTTCCCCAAAATATAAATAGTTCTTCATTAGACTGTTTAAAATTCTTTCCGAAAAATCTATTTCAATTAGAAAACCCAGAATATTATCTAATCAATGAAATAAATGATATTAAATCCAAACCATATAGAATATCCTTCTTTAAAAGAACTGACACTACCGAACTATTAAAATTTATAGAGGGAACCAAAAACCTAAAAATACTACTTCTAGAAGATGAAAAAGACAAGTTTTTAAGGTCAGAGTTAGAAAAACAAAATGACTTTTTAACAAGAATCCTAAATATCGACAACTCGGAATTTGATCTCGAAATTATTTCACTCTTAGATAGATTAATTTTAGAAAAAAACGAAATATTCGGTGCTTTAAAAATTAAAAATGAGGTAAACGAGTATTTAAGTATAAATTTAGAAACATCTCGATTAAAGACATATGATTACTTCATACCAACTAAAAATAATTATTTAATCTATAATAATCTTATTGGTAATTTCTCTTTCAACTATGATACAGAAGAAGACATTGTTGAACAAGAGGTAGAAAAAGCACTCAAAGAAAGTAATTCATTCAATAGATTAAATTTATATTTAAAACAGATTGAAAGCTTTGATTTCCTAACTAAAACTTACAGTAGAGCTTCTTTCCCTTTACCATATACTTTTGAAGTTAAACCTATTATTTTATGTTTGCCTTTTAACAATCCTGATATTTTAGATTTCTTTCCTAAAAATAAAGACATAAAAAAGAGGATTGCTACTATCCAAGTTGAGCAAACAACCAATTATATTAATGTGTTTGAAACAAATAGTAATGAAAACATTACAAGTGAGCACATAGTAGTTAACTCAGGGGCTCAATTTGTTAAACAAAAATTTCACTTTCTAGACAGTATTGGATTTTTAACTTCGAGTTTCAGCTTTTCACCTTACGTAAGACTTCCGTTATTAGGCAAATCAATTTATCGAGAACTATCCTTTTTAGCACCTCAACATTTTCATAAATTCCTCACTTTAAATTCTCAAAATAAAATAAGTGACACAATATTTAAAATTGGAGAAAAAATATCTAGTAAAATTTTTAGTGAGAAATTTAAAAACAATTTAAGAAAAAGAAACTCGCAAATAATAGGTATTAGTGACCTTCCACTTGAATGGATTAGAATAAATAAAATCCCTTTATCATTCACTCACGATATCACTAGATTACCAGAGACAACTCACAACAACTTAATACAATCATATGCTTTCAATTCAGTTCTTGACTTTGAAGTCAAACAAGACATAATAAAAAGGACTTTAGTTATTGTTGGAACTGAAGATATTGAATTTAAAAAATGGAGAGAACTAATTGATAAGTCCTCAAAAGAAAAAGGATTCACAATAAAAACTTGTTTAACCGTAAAAGACTTTGTCAAAACCGTACTTAAATTTAGGCCTGATTTTTTGATTATTGATAGTCACGCAGATTTTAATTCAACAAATAAACAGACATTTATAAAAATTGGAAATGAGGAGCTTACTCACGATGATATCATTGACAATCTAATTACAGTACCATTAGTATTTCTTTCTGCTTGTGGAACATCACCAACATATGGAACATTCAATCCGATAGCGAATGCCTTCTTACAAATGGGAGCAAAATCTGTTACTTCAACTTATTTGCCTATTGATATTAACAGTTCAACAATGATTTATTTAACTATTTTAAACAACTTGGATTCTGTAGCAAAAAAAGGCAGTTTCAACAATTGGCTTGAATATATATGCTATAATGTTAGGTCATCTTTATTGCATCGAACCTTTGTCCCACTTATAGACGAAAGTCCTGAATATGAAAAGATATACCACGATTTAATACAAAAAATACTATACTTTAAAGAACGTCCGAACATATTCAACGAAGTACAAAAAATTCAACAACAGATACCTAGAAAGATATTTAATCAAAATAAGTCTAAAATTTATGAATTCTTATATTACACTAATATTGGAAGAGGAGATTTAGTTTTATTTGAGAAATATAAAGACGTATTTGAAAAAATAAACTACAGTTAACAATGTATATAAAAAATAGGCGAAATAGTAATAAATTCAGGGCTTTTGGCTCGAATCAAACTTTGTACTTATCTGAAAGATTGGTGCTTCGAAATCGCCTACTTTTCATATACCAACCGTTAGGCTCCATTTTTAAATCAAGATATGAGTACACCATTTAATTCTGAAAAAATTATTACTCACAAAATAAATGAATCTGAACTTAAAACATTTCTTGTTGGTTTCGATATAGATGATAATGGGGATACACTTTATCGAATTAAACCCTTAATTGAAAAATTATCTCATGTTATTTATGAGTTTGCATTTGGGTTTCATGATGGCGAAGATACACCAAATACAGAAATCTTAAGTAAGTTGACAGAAGCTGCTCAATCAATATACAAGATTGATGAATTCCAGAAAGTTAGAGACATTTATGATAATAATGGTTCTATAGATGATGATTTGGAAAATAAATATCTTAGAAGAGGTGAATTTGGCGAATTAATTTTACATCTATTATTGAGAGACTTTTTTAATACAATTCCTTTACTCTCAAAAATATATTTTAAAGATTCTTTCGGTCACACGGTTCATGGGTTCGATGCAATTCATATTGATGAAGAAAATAGAACACTTTGGCTTGGAGAATCTAAGTTATACAAAAGCGGAAAAGCTGGTGTGAAGGCACTCGTTAAGGACATTGAAGAACATTTCAAAGCCGACTATTTAAGTTCAGAATTCATGATTGTGTCAAAGAAATTAAAACTTTTCGATAACATTCCAGAAAAAGATTATTGGTTAAATATAATGTCAGGATCTTCTAAATTAATTGATCAATTGGATTCTATAAATATCCCCCTATTATGCACTTATAACTGTGAATTATTCTCAAATTACAACGATGAAAATTGTGAGGAATTTCTTGATTTGTATCATAAAGAGATGAAAGAATTAAAAGCTTATTTTGATGAGAATAACAATCATCCCTTAAAATCAAAACTCAACATAATATTGATTTTGTTTCCTGTACAGGATAAAGTTGAATTAGTGAAAGGTCTACATAATAAATTATCATTATTGCAAAAATTAGGTGAATGATGGAGGAGTTAATTTCCAGAATTGAAAATGAAGTAAGTTTTAATTTTAATGAAACTTTTACAATCTATAGAAAATGCTCTGAATATATTATTAAAGATGAACATTTAGCCCAGAAAATAATCATCCATATTTTAGATAACAGACAAAAATTTGATGAATCTTTGAGCGAAATTCTCACAGATTTAATAGAGGCTGTTGGTTTTTACCCTTATCTTATAAAAGAGAATCTAAATTTAGATTCGACAAGTTCTAAAATTCGACAAGTTTATCACCACTCAGATAATTTGAATAAATATTTACATGAGGATCAAAAATATTTATTAACCCTTCTCAATTCAGACAAAAATGTCATAGTAAGTGCTCCTACAAGTTTCGGCAAAAGTTTATTAATTGAGGAAATCGTTGCATCCAAAAAGTTTCAAAATATTGTCATAATTCAACCAACTCTTGCCTTACTGGACGAAACACGTCGAAAATTAAAAAAATACGAATCCTACAGAGTTATTGTTAGAACTTCGCAACAATATTCAACTGAAAAAGGAAATATTTTCTTATTTACGGCAGAAAGAGTAAACGAATATAGAGAGTTTCCTAATATTGAATTTATAATTATTGATGAGTTCTATAAGCTCAGTGCCAACAGAGATGACGAAAGAGCAGATTCATTAAATAATGCATTACATTATATCCTAAAAACATTCAATAGTAGATTCTATCTTTTAGGACCAAATATTGATGGGATTTCTGATGGCTTTACTGAAAAGTATAATGCAATATTCTATAGAACTAAATCTTCTCTTGTAGATGTAAATACCATTGATATTTATAAAGAACACAAAGAAAAATTTGATCAGCCAAGAAAATTCAAGGAATATAAGGAAGAAGTTCTTTTCAATCTTCTTTATGATAACAAGAATGAGCAATCAATAATTTACTGCTCGTCCCCTGCAAGGGTAAGATATTTATCAAGTAAATTTTGCAAATTTTTACTTGATAAAGTTCCGGAGGATAACATATTAAATGACCTCAATATAATCGAATGGATTGAAGAGAATGTTTCAAAGGATTGGAGCGTTATTGAATTAATAAAAAATGGAATTGGAATTCATGATGGTGCTTTACAAAAGCATATAACAACTTCTATTATCGAATATTTTAACCAAGGGTTACTAAATTATTTATTCTGTACAACGACTATAATTGAAGGAGTTAATACCAGTGCTAAAAACATAGTTTTCTTCGACAAAACCAAAGGACGAAATACGCCTATAGATTTCTTTGACTATTCAAATATAAAGGGTAGAGCGGGACGTTTAATGATTCACTATTTAGGTAATATCTATAATTTTAATCCAGTCCCAAGTAATACACAAATTATAATTGATATACCGTTTTATGAGCAAAATCCTGTATCTGACGAAATTTTAATAAACTTAAATGAAAGTGAGGTTAGGAATAAAGATTCTGAACAATATATTAATCTAAAAAGCATCCCTAAAAATGAAAAAGAAATAATTCAAAATAACGGTGTTCAAGTTTATGGCCAAAAAAATATTATTGAAACATTAAGAAAAGATATTCGTTCGAATTACGAATTAATTGCTTGGGTTAATTATCCTACTTATGATCAATTATATTATACTTTAAAATTAGGTTGGGACAATCTCATCAAACCAACGGAGTCCGTTAGACCTATGACATTAAAGGCCTTAGTAACGGTTACACAACAGTATAGCATTAGTTCAAACATTAGAACTTTAATAGATAATACTTTTAACTATTTTAAAACTCTTAAAAGATTTGAAGATAAATCAAATAACGAGATAATGGATGAAGCTATTAGGCAAAGCTTTCAAACACTAAAACATTGGTTCGAATATAAAGTGCCAAAATGGTTATCGGTTATTGATTCTATTCAAGAGTTCGTTTGTCATGAAAATGGTTTGAGAGCAGGTAACTATAGGCATTTTTCGCACGGGATAGAAAATGACTTTCTAAGAGAGAATTTGGCTATACTCTCTGAATTTGGAGTACCAAGTTCTGCGATAAGAAAATTAGAAAAACTTATATCCCCCAATTTATCAGAAGACGAAGTAATCAATTTGATTAGACAAAAAGAAATATTTAATAACAAGAGTTTTTTAAAATACGAACGTAAAAAATTAGATGATGCATAAAAACGTAGGCTAAGTCGGTTCATCGCAAATAATGGGTTTAGTCGAAAAAGTGTAATTTTAGAAACCAGGAAAGAAAACAACTAAGCTGACAAGTCCGCGGCCCTACTCCCGCACTTTGCGATAACCGTAACCGTTGTACCATGCTGAAAAAGCCGAACGCACATACAGCACATTTGGTTTTTGCCAACCCAAAATCCTACGCTATAACCAAAAGAGCTGTATAATCCAACCGCTGATGAATGAATAAAGTAGAAAAAATAAAGCCTCTTGTTGAATGGATACTCTCTTGGGTATTCAAACTGAGGCTACGAAAAACCTATTGGAGCATCGCAGTTCCTTTAGCATTGGTAATTCTGGGAGAAATCGCGAATAAACTGGAGTTCGTTGTAAAAGCAACAGCCAAACTTTATGAAAATGCTAATAATACGTGGCTAGAAGTATTTTGGGGAGCAATACATTTTTGGGTGAGTATAAGCCTTCCTTGGTGGAGCATTCTGCTGATTATTATTTTACTACTTCTGTTTACATACGTATGGCTTCAGGAGATAAAGGCTAAAAAATCAGGTGTTGAAGTAACAGTTGAAGGTATTACAAGCAACATTTTCAACCGCCTTTTAAAAGATATTGATGACAAGATTGAAGGTATAAAGTCGGAGTTAACATTTCAACCTAATCAAGATTGGTTCAAGGAGCAATGTAAATCATCAATTGATGACCTAGGGAAAAGGTACACGCCTGAGCTAAATGTAAAACTTGATATATCTGAAATATTCGAAGGTCTAGGACGAACCGAACAGTTTAAAAGGAAGGTAACAAAGCAATTTGATCAGTTTCTGATAAAAGGGAAAAAGGTATTAAAGAATCAACCTGAAGTTAAAGAAAGTCTTGAGAGCTTAGAAAATGCATTTGATGAATTACAGAATTTATTTCACAATACTGTTTTCTTAGGAACTGCACCAATTCCGATAAATGACTTTGAAGACTTATTCAACAAGTCTCAAAGCACTGTTCAAGATATTTATGACTACTATATAACGGAAGAACGTAAAGTACAAAAAGAAAAAAATGACTACCAATATTATCATAAACACGGTACTGAATTAAGAAATATTAGAGAGTTTGAACACGAGCTTTCTACTTTTCAAAATTTAATTCACAGCTCTTCATTCAAACTTGCGAATAATCCTTTTTTATTACTAGATGGTGAAGCTGGCATTGGGAAATCACATTTGATTGGAGATATAGTTTCAAGGAGAATTAAAAAAGAACATGAAAGTGTTTTTCTTCTGGGGCAGCATTTTGTTACGGAAGAAGATCCATGGACACAAATTTTTAAAAGACTTCAAATCAACTCTAAGTCAGCAGATTTTCTCAGAAAATTAAATAAACGAGCGGAAGAGTCCGGAAAGAGAATAGTTCTTTTTATTGATGCGATCAATGAAGGAAAAGGAAACTACTTCTGGAATGAGTTTGTAAAAAGCTTCATTAATGAGATAAAGAAATATGAATGGCTTGGGCTTGTATTCACTATAAGAACTTCCTACAAAAATTTAATTTTTCCAGAAGAAGAAAGGTATAGTCTGGAAATAGTAGAACATCATCATTATGGATTTAGGAATATCGAATATGAAGCAAGCCAATTGTTTTTTGACAATTACAGCATTGAACTGCCTAATGTACCACTGTTGCACCCAGAATTTCAAAACCCACTCTTCTTAAAACTATTTTGTGAGGGAATTAATAAAGCAGGATTAACCCGTATCCCAGATGGTCTTCAAGGCATAACTTCAATTATTAACTTTTTCGTCAAAAACGTCAATATTGTTTTATCGAAACCAAAAAGAGTTGGGTACTCAGATAGTTTAAACCTAGTACAAAAATCCATTAATGCCTTAATAAAGTGCAAAGTTGACAATGAACTTAGATATGTGCCATATGAACAAGCTTATGAAGTCGTCAATGAATCTATTTCAAGTTTTATCGACAAAAAAGGATTTATAGATGAATTAATTACAGAAGGTGTACTATCAAAAAACCTCTTTTGGAAAGAAGCGGATGATTATGAAGAGGGAGTTTATTTAGCCTACGAGCGATTTGAAGACCATTTAACTGTTCAATACTTGCTTGAACAATATCCTGAATTAGAGAAAGATTTCAAAGAAAATGGCAAACTCTATAAATATTTAGAAAATGAAAACGCAGTTTATAGATATAAAGGACTAATTGAGGCTTTTTCAATTCAGATTCCTGAAGTAAAAGGTTATGAGTTTTATAGCCTTATTCCTGACCTAAAGGATAAATATCCAATTGTTGAGTCTTTTGTTGAAAGCCTACTTTGGAGAAAGGTCAATACCATTAATGAAGAGTCAAAGAAATATGTAAATGAACATGTATTATCCTACCAAGGTACACATGATTATTTTTGGGAAACTATTCTTGCTGTTACAGCAATACCAAACCATTTCTTCAATGCCCACTCTTTACATAATCATTTACTAAAGTTCTCACTTGCTGACCGAGATGCAAATTGGACTCAATTGCTTAAATACAAATATGATAATGAATCATCAGTAAAACGGCTTATTGATTGGGCATGGAGTGAAACAGACAAATCGCACATCTCGGATGAATCAGTTTTACTTTCGAGCATTACCTTGGCATGGTTTCATACTTCTACAAACAGAGAACTTCGAGACTGTTCCACAAAAGCAATGATTTGCTTGCTTCAAGACAGAATTCATGTACTTATTGAACTCCTTCATAAGTTTGAAACCGTAAATGACCCTTATGTTTATGATCGCTTGTATGCAGTTGCTTACGGTTGTGCAGTGAGAACAAATAAGAAAGAGGAATTAGCAGTCCTAAGTGATTATATATACGTAACCATATTTAAGGAAAAAGATGAAGTTTACCCGCATGTTCTACTCCGTGATTATGCAAGAGGAGTAATTGAGTTTACAAGTTTCTCGGGTACTGAATTACCTTTTGATATGGAAGATGTAAGACCTCCATACAAAAGTTCATTTCCTCAAAAAATCATGACTAATAAGGAAATCGATAAAAAATACAAATTCGATTATGACGCCAAGGATTTCAAAAAGCATTATTGGTCTCAGAATTCGATTCTTAGTTCAATGACAACCGAGTACGGTCGAGGTACTGGCGGATACGGAGATTTTGGAAGGTACACTTTTGAAAGTGCTTTAAGGTCATGGGATGTTAATACAAACCAGCTTAGTAATCTTGCTATTGAGTGGATTTTTGAAAAATATGGTTATGACGTAGAAAAACATGGAGAATACGACAGAAACACTAATTCATATGGTAGGCGAGCTTCTACAATTGAAAGAATTGGGAAAAAGTACCAGTGGATTGCTCTTTACGAAATGGTAGCGCGAGTTTCGGACAATTTCAAGAAATATGAAAGGTGGAGTTTTGAAAAGGAAAAAGAAGTGCCATACCAAGGTCCTTGGGACCCTTACATAAGAGATATTGATCCAACATTGCTTATAAGTGAAACAGGAAGTTATGATGAAGACGAGCCTCGAGATTTCTGGTGGGTTAACAACAAAATATTTAATTGGGACTGTACAAACGAAAGCTGGGTAAATGATTTAAATGTATTGCCTAAAATGGAAGAAATCATTCAGGTTAAAGATGATATGGGAGAAGAATGGTTGGTATTGGAGGGATACCCATCTTGGTCAGAACCAAAAAAAATTGGTGAAGAAAAATGGGATCAACCACATAAAGAGCTTTGGTGTCACATTAGAAGTTATGTAGTTAAAGATAATGAGTACGACTCATTTAAAGATTGGGCTATCGAACAAGAATTCATGGGGCGTTGGATGCCTGAAAGTGGTGACAGATACGAAATGTTCAGCAGAGAATATTATTGGTCACCAGCTCAGGACTATTTTATGACTGAATATTATGGAGGCACTGAATGGACAGAAGTCCATGATAGGGAATCAGGGGAGTATGTAGCAGAAGTCAATGTGACTGCACAAGGTTTTTTATGGGAGGAAGAGTTTGATAAATCAAAAGAAGAAACTATTAGCTTTTTAAAACCAAGTACTGTTATTCATAAAGGTATAGATTTAAAATACAGCCGAAGAGAGGGAGAATTTATAGACAATTCAGAAGTGGTTCAATGTTTTGCACCAAATGTTTATCATGATTCGAAATCTCATCTTCTTGTTCGAAAGCATTCTTTCTTGAAGTTTCTAAATGAAAATAATTTAAAAATTGTTTGGTCAGTACTGGGAGAAAAGCAAATAATTGGTGGGCGATCATTTGGAACTGACTATCCAGGTAGATTAGAAATCAGTGGTGCTTACTATTTTGAGAAAGATGAATTAAAAGGAGTGATTAACACTAAGAACACCTGATGCAAGCATCATACACATTGTCAAGTCGCTCAAAATCAACGGCACGAGCCAAAACTTGACAAAAAGTATGTTTGCCCCAACGCTGACAGAAAAGAAAATGAAAAGCACGGGCATACAACAAAGATGTATAAAAAATAGGGCAAAAAGTCTTTAATCGAAAGGTCTGTATGTATTTGCAAATTCACCAAATTTTAAATTTGGTATAATAAAGGGCTAAAAGATAATTAACAAAATTTAAAAATTCGGCTTTAACTTAATCCGAAAAGTATTGCTTACAACGGCCCTACTTTTCTTATATGTATTCCAAGGTTAAATCCCAATTTAAATTCAATCATTTTTAAGCTGCGAACTACTGTATTTCAATTTAGGGCGTTCCCCTTTTAATTACCACAAAAGCGCTTGCCAAAACTTCATTTCTTACGTTATTTAAAGCCACCATTTTTGGCTTGCCCTTCCTTCCCTTCCTTTTCAGCTCTTCATTTCTGCTAACACCACCAAAACACCCCATAAAACCCTCACTAAAGTATGGATTGTAGTGTATTTTGTATATAAAACGGCTTAAAAACATCAAATTCCTCATTAAAGTATGGATTTTAACGTATTTTTGAGTAAGGAAATTAATATAATATGAAAATCCTCATTATATTGTGGATGTTAATATATTAAAATGGAAGCAATCATAAACATTGGAAAGTTAATTCAACAGCGACGTGAGCACATGCGCATCACCCAGGAACAATTAGCCGAGATGGCCCATATTGGGATTGTTACTTTGTATAAGATCGAGACTGGACAGGCCAACCCCACCTTACAATCCATGCAAAAAATAACCGATGTATTAGGTCTGGAGATCACCCTCCAGATTAAAAAGATATAGCTTAAATGAGACAAGCCGCTATTTTATATAAAGGGACAGAAGCTGGGGTGCTCCAGCAGCATGATGATGGTAGTTTTACCTTCCGTTATTTGGACCGCTGGCTGACCGATGTGGACAATGCATCTATTAGTCTCACCCTGCCCCGGTCCCAACAGGAATACCATTCCCAATATTTATTTCCGTTTTTTTATAATATGATTCCGGAAGGGACCAATCGACAAAAAGTTTGCCAGGCAGAACGTTTGGATACTGATGACTATTTCGGCATCCTTATGGCTACGGCCCGCTATGATACCATTGGGGCCATCACGGTTAAAAAACTTAAAGCCTCCATATGATACCAAAGCTTACGCATTGTCCCGGGACCCTGGCCCCGGGTTTTGATACCTATAGCCGAACCAGCCTTAAACGGGTATTTGATGGACGTAAGGTATCCCACATCCTTCCATATGAGGCTCCAAATTCAGAGGCTCCTACAGATAAGTTATTTGAAGAAAATCAAATGCGGATCTCCATATCAGGTGTCCAGGAAAAATTTTCAGTATTACTGGAAAAGAATAAGCTACGCCTGATCAAAAAAGGAGAACGGGGCACTTATATTCTAAAACCAATTCCTGTTTCCGGAAAAAAAAGGGACCAGATGCCGGCCAATGAGCATTTGACCATGCAGATCGCTCGGCAGGTATACGGGATCGAAACCGCAGAGAATGCGCTAATCTTTTTTAAAAACGGCGCCCCGGCCTACATCACCAAACGATTTGATGTACAGTCAGACGGTAGCAAAAAGGCAAAAGAGGATTTTGCTTCATTGGCTGGTAAAACCCCACAGACCCATGGGGCCCATTATAAATATGAAGGGAATTATCTGGAGTTATTTGAACTGATGAAGAAATACCTTCCCGCCTACCGTGTGGAAACACCCAAATTATTTAAACTTCTATTGTTCAATTATTTGTTTTCTAACGGAGATGCCCACCTGAAGAATTTTGCTATTATAGAAACACCTATGGGAGATCATCGCTTAAGTCCTGCTTATGACCTGCTCAATACACGTATTCATATTGAGGATAGTGATTTTGCATTAGACGGTCTATTACCGGCTCATCTGGCCCAAACCCATGTCGCCGGACAGTTTAAAGTCCTTGCCGAACAGGTAGGCCTTTCCACGAAGCAGTTTAATAATATCATAGCTTCTATACTCAGCGGTTCCGAGCAGGTAGATACGCTGACTATGGCTTCCTTTTTAGACGAGAAAACAAAAAGAAACTATTTGCAGTCCTATCAGACCCGATTAAAAAAACTGACCAAAGAGTAATTATACCCGATAGTTGAAATTCTGGAAATAAATAAACTGGTCTTTAAGGATTCAATACGTAAAATCAGTTTTTGACAGGCAAGATTTTTTTCCCATTTTAATAGTGGAGAAATTACCGTTGGAATCATAAAGATTACATATTTGATAATATTTTATGATTTATTTTGAGATGTTGGAAACGGATTTGTATCTATATTACACCTCAATCTTCTGGAAGGCCTATAAATAAAAGAACCGAAAATACTGTATTGGCAAATAATAAGTCAAGCAAAGACAAGTAAAAACATATCAATTATTAAATATCAATATTATATTCTTACTTTATTGTTAAAATAAGGGATATGGTACATTTTACTATTTCTAGGGATAATGACATTAATTTATAAATATGAACTTTAGCCTATAAACAAATTAATCAAAGGGACCTATAAATAAGCAAAGCTTCAATATTAGCCTACCTTATCTAAATGATTAAAAGGGAAATTTAAAGTTTCCCTTTTTTAGTTTATGTAAAAACTATTACTCAATTTCTTAAGTATTAATACTGCCAAACTATCAAATTTCATTCTTTATACTCTACAATTTTAAAACCCATATTATGAAAATAATGCTTGACCTTTTAGAAAAACAGCTACAAAATTTATATAATTCTGAATTATTGATTTTAGATGCTCTAGCAGAAATGCTCGATTATGTAACAGATACTAAATTAAAAGAGCATATAAAAAATTTCGCTATAGAAACGCAAGAACAGAAAGTCAGGCTGGAAGATATTGGAGAGCTCTTGCATTTAAAAATTGCGATAAAGGACGGAAATATTATACGAGGTCTGCTTATGGACACTCATGAATTATATTCTGATTTTTCGAAAGATTTCTTGATGGATGTAGGAATTATATCTAAAATCTTACAAATAACGCATTTTCAAATTTCTGGATACGAAACTGCTTTACTTTATATCAAAAACTTAGATATTAGTGAAGTTCAAGAAAAATTAGAAAAAACTTTGGAAGAGGCATACGAAGGAGATGAAAATTATCAAAATTATGCGAAAACATTATTACTCACTAAAAACAATAAGCCGTAACAAAAGGTATGTGAAGTTCTAACCCTTTCAACAAAAATATTTTAGCCAATTTATCTCATCAGGAATATGTAGTACGTGCCTGTAATATTGCATTACTAGTTTTCTGCTCCTTACAATAGCATCTTTTGGCATAAGCGCTTTAAATGCAACTGCTCCGGATATCAAGTTTATAAGCTACAAAATTCTATGCTTGATCTTGATTTTCAATATTTGTTCATCTTTAACCTTTAAAATTTCAATTACGATAGTTTTTGTTTCTAAAGCGTTAATCTTAGATATTATTCTGATATATTTTTAATTACTTTAAATTATATCACATGAATAATAACACCTCTGTAGCACAAAAAAATTCATCTACTACTACCACCCATAAATTAACTGCTCAATATGATATTATCGTATTTTCTCATCTACGCTGGAATTTTGTATATCAGCGTCCTCAGCATATTTTGAGCAGATTATCTCGATATTATAATATAATCGTTATAGAAGAACCAATTGCTATAGATGGTAACGGCAATTATGAATTAGAAAATATATCTACCAGCCTTACCATTGTTCGACCTAAAGTTGAAAGCATAGCCCATATACAACATGTTTTAAAAGAATTAAATCTACAGAGTATTGATATTGTCTGGTTTTATTCAGCTGCCTTTGTAGAGTTGATACCCTATATAAATGCTAATACCATGATCTACGATTGTATGGATGAACTGTCTCAGTTTAAAGGGGCTTCCCAGCAGTTGAGAGTTCAAGAAGAATTTCTTATTAAAAAGGCAGATTTGGTATTTACCGGAGGAAAATCTCTATATGAAACAAAATCGAAGCTTTCCCCCAATGTTTACTGCTTTCCAAGTTCAGTTGATGTTGCACATTTTAAACAATCAAGTACCTATTCTAAAATTTCCTTAGATCTAGCTGCAATTCCTAAACCCATAGTTGGCTATATAGGCGTTATAGATGAGCGTTTAAATTTAAATTTGATTCATGAAACGGCTTTAGCATTACCCAAGATTTCATTTATTATGATAGGCCCTCTGGCAAAAATAGATGAAGGTGACCTTCCCAGAGCACATAACATTCATTATTTAGGAATGAAAAGTTATGATGATTTACCATTTTATTTAAAGCATATTGATATTTCAATGATGCCGTTTGCCTTAAATGAAGCTACTGAATTTATAAGTCCAACTAAAACATTGGAATATATGGCAGCGGGTAAGCCTATTATTTCTACACCCATAAAAGACGTTACAAGAGATTACTCCCAGGTAATTGAAATCGTTACTAATGCTTATGAATTTTCACAAGCTATTATTAAAATATCAAGCAGTGAAATAAAAATAAATAAGTCAGCCTATGAATCTATTCTAAAGCAAACATCCTGGGACGCCACCACAAAAAAAATGTTACAATTAATGAAGGAACGAGTAGAATGAGCCATAAAATTTTAATTATAGGAGCTGGTATATCTGGGGCTGTTTTAGCTGAAAGATATGCAGCTAATGGTAAAAAGGTTTTAATTATAGAGAAAAGAGATCATATAGCAGGTAATTGTTATGATTTTATAGACGATAATGGCATTTTGGTCTCAAAATATGGAGCTCACCTATTCCATACCAATGAAAGGGAAGTATGGCAGTATGTAAATAGATTTGCTCAGTGGTATGCTTGGGAGCATACGGTGCTTGCAAAAGTAGAAGATCAATTAGTCCCAATACCTGTCAATAGAGACACAGTTAATACGTTGTTCAATCTGCAACTAAAGAATAGTGAAGAGATGGAACAATGGCTGGAAGAAAACCGTGTAAAGATAGAATATCCTAAAAATGGTAAAGAAGCCGTGTTAAACAAGGTTGGAAATACGCTTTATGAAAAAATGTTTAGACATTACACGAAGAAACAATGGGATAAGTATCCGGAAGAACTTGACGCCTCTGTTCTAGACAGAATTCCGGTTAGAACAAATACAGACAATCGGTATTTTAGTGACACATATCAAGCCCTGCCGAAGGGTGGATATACTAAAATGTTTGAAAATATTTTAAAGCATCCTAATATAACTATACGGCTGGAAACTGATTACTTTGATATTAAAGAACAACTTCCATCTTTTGAAAAAATATTTTATACCGGTCCCATAGACCGCTTTTTTGAGTTTAAGCACAGCCTTATAGAAAAACTAGAGTACCGTTCAATCAATTTTGTTTCCGAAACGATAAACAAAGAATTTTTTCAGGAAAATTCAGTTATAAATTATCCCGGTATGGAGGTAGATTATACCAGAATTATAGAATATAAACACTTTGGTAATCAATTAAGCAAGAAAACTACAATTGTAAAAGAATATACTACAGATGAAGGAGAACCATATTATCCCGTCTTAAACACTAAGAACCAGGAAATCTATAAAAAATATAAAGAGGAAGCCGCAAAACACCCTAACATACATTTTGTTGGGAGACTTGCCAATTATAAGTATTTTAATATGGATCAGGCCTTTAAAAATGCTTTAGATCTTTTTAAAACACTCCAGAAAAAAAGTGTCCCGCAACATGCAGAATAATTTGACATTAAAAAGCTTTTTTATGGGTGGGTTTGAATGTGCAGATCATATAAACAGGTCAGGTGTCCGTATTAATCTTCAAAAAGAAACCTTACACCATATCAAAGTTTTTGAAGACTACAAAGCTTTAAAAAATATCGGCATAAATGTGGTGCGGGAAGGTGTTTGCTGGAGTTCTGTTGAAGTCGCCCCTTACAAGTTTGATTTTACAGAAGTAAAAAGCTTTTTAAAAGCGGCTTCATATTTAGATATACAAATTATATGGGATCTTTGCCATTTCGGATATCCGGATGGTTTGTTTCCCACCCACCCTCAATTTACTGACCGTTTTGTAGCTTTTTGTGAACAGTTTACAATATTCTACTATGAAAACTCCCAACAAGCTCTTTGGCTTGTTCCATTTAATGAAATAAGCTTTTTATCATGGCATTCTGGAGATATGCGAGGTACAGTGCCATTTGCTGTAAATTCAGGATGGGATATCAAATACCACTTATGTAGAGCAGCAATTTTAGGAATAAAAGCTATTAGAGCTATTTTAACTGATACAGTCATACTTGCCATAGAACCTCTTGTAAAAGTGCATCCTGCTTATGACAATGTTGAGCTTTCAGAAGTGGCTAAGATTAATAATTTTCAGTTCCAGGCAATGGATATAATAATGGGAAGAGAATGCCCGGAACTTGGAGGAAACGAATCTCTATTAGATATGCTCGGGTTTAACTATTATTATAATAATCAATGGAAACAAAATAATGAAATTCTACCCTGGCCTGATTTAAATGGAAGTTTAACCCCCCTTTCTGAACTATTATTAACTGCACAAAAACGTTATAATTTACCCATTCTTCTTGCTGAAACCGGACATTTTGGATCATTAAGAGTATTGTGGCTTAAAGAAGTTGTGACAGAGTGTTTAAAAGCAATTAATTTAGGTGTTGATTTGAGGGGCATGTGTATTTATCCTGTAATAGACCGTCCTGATTGGGATGATTTAACGAGCTTTTCAAATTGTGGACTATGGGATATGGATTGTAACGGTAATCGCATAGCTTTTGTTCCATATATACAAGAACTCTTAAAAGGTCAAATTTTATTTAAAAAAACATTTAGCTCAAATTGATGTTATTGCAGTTTTAAGACTATTTATCTTTCATTTAACGCTTTCAACATAATACTCTGATTATCTTCAGGAAAATTAAATTCTTATAATTAAGAATCCATTAATTTCAAATGAGGCAGTTAATTCTAAAAATACCAGAAGGTCATAAGTCAGAAATAAACGAAGCTATAGAAGAATGCAAGGGCAAGGTGACTATTCATTTTAATTCGAATAAAAAAGATAATTTCATCACTCATTTTCCAAACGATAAAGTGAATGATTTTATTAGTAAGATAGATGAAATAGAAGATATAGAGATCTCGCTAAATCCCCGTGGCATAATTCCTTTTTATCCACCTGCGTCAGAAACACCGGAACAGGTAGCCGATGTAAGACCTAAAAGCGCCCTTGAAATTTATCTGGCAGGCATACAAAGCGTAGGTTCGTATTTCGGGCTGATCGGTTATTCCATTGCCGCAGGTATCATTGTATGGATTGGTCTTTATACCACCACAGTTTACCTGCTTGTTGCTGCCATGTTGGTTGCTCCTTTTGCAGGACCTGCGATGAATTCAGCACTGGCAACGGCTTCCGGAAACAAAAATCTTTTAAAAAATAGCCTAAACCGCTATTTCCTGGCAATCACTACCGGGATCATTATTAGTTTTTTGCTCTCCGTTATTTTTTCTTTACAAATCATGACTCCACTCATGATAGAAGTAAGTCATGTATCAAAGGTGGCTATTATGCTTCCTTTAATTTCCGGATTTGCAGGAGGCATAAATATATGCCAGTCAGAAAGGGACAGCCTGGTTTCAGGTGCCGCCGTAGGAATACTTGTAGCCGCCTCTCTCGCCCCACCGGTAGGATTATTAGGATGCGGACTGTATTTATGGAATTGGATGTGATATTGAGCAGTGTTTTTAGAATAATTCTGCAACTTGTAGGGATACATCTTTCCGCTACTTTGGTTTTCAGATATTACGGTAAGGTGAACACAAAAGGAGTTCGTTTTTATGGTGGGAATAAAAAAATCACCATAATTTCTAATATTGCCGCTGTGGTGCTTTTTATAGGATTAGGTATTTGGCAATTTGCAGATCCGCCATTTCTTAGAAAAGCCAGTATGAATACAGAACTTACCGAAGATGTTCAGCAACATTTAATGCAAATGGATGAAATATATCCTATTGAAGAAACCGTTAATTTCACAGGAGAAAAAATTGATAACCTGCCCGTAGTTAGATACTCGGCGACAGTTATTAAGAAAGATGCATCCATTAGCGACAATTTCCTGAAAGAAAAAATCGTTAAATATCTTAAGGACAAGATCGTCAAGTATGATGATGAACTCTACGAGGTATATGAAATCAAAATCCTTTCGGAATGAAAAGTTAGTCGGGCGGAACTAGCAATGGTTTTGGTTTTCTTTCTTTATTACTACACCTGGGCATGCAAGAGATTTAAAGATAAATAGCAAGCCGATTTTGTATTATATTATCCCATCTTCCTACAAACCTGAGAGCAAAAAAATACTGAACTCCCGATGGAAGATCAGTATTGACTTTAAGGCGAAACTCTTAGAAATAATAAGTCAAGCTCTATTTTTTATTCACTCATTTTTTCAGCTCTTTCTTTAAGATCCTTTACCTGCGTAGGATACGGATTCTCTTTTAGTGTCCTCGCCAGATGAACCATATTATGCACCATAAGCAGCATCATATTATTTGTAAATTCGTGCTTGTCCCCTTCTGCCTCAATATAGCTGGGGCCGGGTCCAGCCTTACCCACACATAATAACAAAAAGCGTTAACAGGGATACTAAATCCATGTTCTGAAAGATCGAATACAATACTTGATATTGCCTTTTTAGCACCATCTTCATTTCCATCTACCATAACACCTCCTACTTTATTATAAGTAGGATACTGGCCGTTCTCATCATTTCCTTCCTGCACAATACCATCAAAGCGTTCATTAACCATTTTAGCCACAGAACCGCGGTCGCCTCTCCAGAGGGGAGTTGCTATAATCAGCATATCGGCTGCTTTTACTTTTTTCAGAATTTTAGGCCAACCGTCACCGTTGCCTTCATCTGAAGTATTACCAAAACTTACATTATGATCTACTACCCTAATGCTTTCAGTTTCAACATCAAGTTCTTTAAATATCTTTTCAGCATTTTTTATAAAGGCTGCCGTATTAGAAGTTTCCGGTGATTTTTTCAAAGTGCAATTCAGGAAAAGTGCTTTCAATTTCATAGTTATAATTTTTTCAGATTTATAATAACTGAACTTATAAAAATGCTCCTTGTATTCCAGTTAATAACGGGTTAAATATAAACCCCTTATGTTATCTATAAAATAAAAGACTAGTTGATGTTTTATATGCTATTAAGCTCATGTCTAAACAAAAAGAATTACCACATGCAGATGTTAGTAAAGCTCAAAAAATTATTCTTTCATCCTGTTTTTTGAATTCTGTAGCAGACGGTAGGTCATTGCTGAAGAAATACCAAAGATGAGATGCGCAGTAAATAATTGCTTCAGATGTTTTGCCAGATGCGTGCGAGGAGGATTTGAATGCATGTTCAGTATGGTAGCCCAGGCTGCCATACCAAGCAGGCCGCTGGGAGCACCCAACAGAAATCCGTTTATAGCTCCTGGTTTAAGAGCAGATTTTTTCCAGAATTGATCATACGTCAAGTTAAAAAGGCCGCCTATGGCATAATGTATCAACCAACCTGCAATAATCGAGGTTTTTGGAGTGATTTTGTATGGGATCGTTCGCTTTACAAGTTTACCCAGCATGATGGGTTCTTCAAACTGTTCACGATGCTTTTTTGCTTTCCAGTAGCTATAGACGGTCATTAAGCTGGTTCCTACTATACTTGACAAAAATATCCTTAACATAGACTAAGATTTTTGTAGTTGGTTGTTTTTTTCTTCGGCTTCTTCTGTCTTTTTAGTTAGAACCGAATTTGTTATATCAGATTCGCTTTCATATCCTTTACGTACATTAGAACCTGAACTTACAGGATTTGGCAAAAGTCTATTAGCTAATTCAAATAAACTTATATTAAGCCCAGGTGCTATGCCTTCTATAGCCATGGCAATTTTTGTTGGTAAGCCTAGCGCAAGGGTTTTACTGCCGTATTGCATAGCCTCTATAATTTTGGTTGCAGCCTTTTCTGCACTCATCGAAAGACCGGGCAAGGAATCTGATATTTTGAACCACGCATATTCTTTTTCGTACTGAGCTTTAACATCTATATTCCTGGGGCTACCTGTTCTCATAAGACCAGGATAAACCGAAGTAACCCGTATGCCAGAGCGGGAAAGTTCTGCAGTCATTCCTTCGGAAAAGCCTGCTAAGGCATATTTACCTACGGTATAAGGAAGCAAATGGGGAAAGCTAACTTTAGCATTAATAGAAGTAATATTAACGATGCGACCTGCTCTGGCGGTTTTCATGCCTGGTAAAACTTCCTGAACAAGATTAAATGCTCCCCAAAAAAATACATCTAAAGCCTTTTGATATTCCTCTTGCTGCATATTTTCCATAGGTCCCACCTGTATAATTCCGGCATTATTGATAAGAACTTCCACCTCTCCCCATTGCTGGCGAATTTGATATACCATCTCCTGCACTTCATTTTTCTTAGTTACATCACAGGCAATGCAGAGAAAATCTGAAGATAATTCGACCAACTGTCGCGAAGCTTCATCAAGTCCACTTTGATCGCGACCACAAATGGCTACCCGCGCACCTGCTTCAGCTAGCTGTCGTGCCATAACCAAACCCAATCCTCGGGTTCCTCCTGTTACCAAAACCACCCGGCCACGTAATTCAAGATATCTTTGTTGTTTGTGCAGCATCCCTAAGGTAATTAAACCACCTAATACTGCTCCACCCAAAACATAGCGACTCACTTTCATGTCTTTCACTTTTAAATCCTCCCTGACTCATTTAAAATTAAAGTTAGACTAGGATCTTACTAAAATTTATTAAAATCAGATTAAACATTTCCTAATAAATTGTTTGTTAAGTATTTAAAAACGGTACGATTTCTACAGCAAGAAATATTGCGTAAAATGCACCACACCTCAAATCTTCTCATATCTTATTACCAATGGAAAAGAATTACTAGGATCGGAAACTAACAACTCAATCATTTAAATTTTGGTAATTAGAGTTAAATCAAAAGCATCTCTCAAAAAACTTCTATCTTTCTGCAAACGTTATATCTCAATGACCACAGCAGAAAAATTCGTCTTACTCGTAACCATTTTTTGGTTTAGCCACAATCACTTTATTTATGCTCAGGAAATTCCACATATAGAGAAAGTAGGTAATAGACATCAATTAATTGTAAATGATAAGCCGTTTCTAATTCTGGGTGGCGAACTTGGAAATTCTACAGGCACAACTTTAGAGTCTATGCAACCTGTGTGGCAACGGCTGGAAGATCTTCACCTCAATACGGTTTTAATTCCTGTTTATTGGGAGTTGCTTGAACCGCAAGAAGGGAAATTTGATTTTCAGTTGGTTGATGATTTAATAAAAGAAGCCAGAGCGCATGATCTTAAAATTGTATTTCTTTGGTTTGGAGCCTGGAAAAACAGCATGTCCAGTCACGTTCCAGCCTGGGTTAAACTAGATCAAAAGAGATTTCCACGTGCAAAAAGTGAATCAGGTCAAAGTCAGGAGATATTAACACCTTTTTCAGAAAATAATTTAGCTGCAGATTTAAAAGCCTATCAGCAGATGATGCAGCACATACAAAAAATCGATTCTCAAGAGCAAACAGTTATAATGATGCAGCCGGAAAATGAGATCGGGATGCTGCCTTCTGCAAGAGATCATAGTAAACGGGCTAACGCCAAATTCAACGAAGAAGTACCGCCAGAATTGATAAAATATCTGGTTAAAAACAAGAAAAATCTCAATCCCGAATTTTCTAAAATTTGGCAGGAAAATGGTTTTAAAACTAAAGGGAATTGGGAAATAATCTTTGGTCAGGGTTTACAAACTGACGAAATTTTCATGGCATATTATTTCGCTGGTTATACTAACAAAATTACTAAAACCGGAAAGAAAGAATACAATATTCCGGCGTATGTTAATGCAGCACTTAATCGGTCTGGTGCTAAACCAGGCGAATACCCAAGTGCCGGCCCGCTGCCACATATTCTTGACATCTGGAAAGCGGCTTCACCAAACGTTAACTTCTACGCGCCAGATTTTTATTTCCCCAACATAAAATACTGGTGTGATCTTTTCACCCGTCAGGATAATCCACTATTTATACCAGAACATCGCTTTGACAATACGGTAGCAGCTAAAGCTTTATTTACCATTGGGCATTATGAATCTCTGGGGTTTTCGCCATTTTCTATAGAGCAAATACCCGGTAAAGATCTTACTCCAAAAGAGCAAAAATTAGCCGAAACTTATGCGATAATTGACCAAATAAAGCCGATTTTAGATAAAGCTCGAGGTCAGAATAAAATTGAAGGAATCTTACTTGATAAAGAGGTAAAACAGACAACTTTTACACTTGGCGATTATGAACTTACTGCACGCCATACTTATAATTTAGGCTGGGAACCCAACTCAAATGCAGAAGATTGGGAACCTGCAGGCGCTATAATCATTCAAACCGGCGATAACGAATTCTATTATGCAGGATTTGGAGTTTCACTCACCTTTAAGAATTTGAACAATCTTAATGCCCGTGTGGGAATTTTAAAAGCGGAACGTGGCAATTTCAATAATGAGAAATGGAATGTCTTTCAGCATCTAAATGGAGATCAAACACATCAGGGGAGACACATCAGATCTTTTATTGATGATGTCACTATACAGCGGTTTACACTTTATGAATATGAGTAATTAAATACTCAAATTCCCTGCATATTGCTTCAGAGTAATTTCAGATAATTTTGCCTGAAATTTTGCATTGCTAAAACGTACGATCGCATTTATGTAATTAAGCTGCGCGGTTCTAAATTCAATAGTTGGTATCGTACCTATTCTAAACTTATCCATCGTGATCTCGAGGTTTTCTTTGGCTATAGCCTCATTTCTCTGCTCGAGTTCTATTAGACTTATATTAGTTAAATAAGTTTGATATGCAGTACCCAATTGCGCATGTAAATTATCCAGTTGTTGCTCTATAACCAGATTTGAGTTCTCTATCTGTATGCTGGCGATCTTCTCGTTGCGCCGCTGAAAGAAACCATTAAACAAATTTAAGCTGGCGCTGAAACCGTAGTTCCACCCCTGTGCGTTAGCGTTTGTAGTAAAACCCAAACTAGATTCAGATTCACTAAAATTATAACCGGTAGTCGCCACTATCGTAGGATATCTGCCCCCTTTTATCTGCTTTTTCTCTAATTCTGCAACCCGTTTATTTATGAGTTGCGCCTGCAGCTGAGGATTTTGCTCTTCTGCTAATTCTATCAAATTGGGCAGAAATAATTCATCGTCTACCTCAATCTCTTCCACTACTTTAAAATCTATATTTATATCGCGTGCGAGTAATTGATTAAGTGAAATTTTAGTATTTGCAAATGTCTCTTTTTGTCTAAATAAAGTTGTTTGATCAGTATTGAGATCAACCTGTGCATTTAGCACTTCCAGCTTTGATGCTTTCCCTATTGTAAATCTGTTTTGTGCAAGATTTAAACGTTGTTCTGAAATTACCATCGTGCTGTCAAGCGCAGAAAGTTGCTGCTGTTGCTGCACAAGATCATAATAAGTTACCATTACATCGCTCACTCGGGCAAGAACCGTAAGTTGTAACTGGGTCTCCCCAAGCTTCTCCAGTTCCTTTAGTTGGTCATATCGCGCAAACATGCGAAAGCCATCAAAAACGGTCCAATTTAGACCTACACCGTAGTTCAGGCTGTTGTTTTTTGCATTATCGAGATTGATGACCTCGCCACTCGATCGCGTTTGCTCACTATTTTGAATACTGTTAGAATTTGCAATCGTAGCATCTACAAAAGGCAGCATACCGGCATTCCCAATAGTAGCCGAGGTTTGGTCGATTTTTAGGTCATTTGAGGCGATTTTTATATCGTAGTTGTTCTCAAGCGCAATATTTACAGCTTCTTCTACCGTAAGTAGTTCTTGTGCAGAGGTGACCAGACTTAAAAGAAAAAAGATTGAAAATTTGAAAAAAGTGGATTTCCTGTTCATTATTAAGCGATTTCCAGATTATCAAATTCAGGGCGATGTTTCTTCTCCCGTGACCACATATAATAAACTGCAGGTATTATAAAAAGAGTTAGCAATAGCGAAAATAAAGTACCTCCTATAATCACAACTCCCATCCCAATTCTACTGGTAGAAGCAGCTCCCAAAGCCACGGCGATAGGCAAAGCTCCCAGAGCGATCGTTAAACTGGTCATAAGAATAGGACGTAATCTTGATTCTGAAGCGCGCATGATAGCTTCACCTTTAGGCACACCTTGTTCCCGTAACTGATTGGCAAATTCTACAATTAGAATTCCGTTTTTGGTTACAAGACCAATTAGCATAACAGTACCTATCTGACTAAAAATATTCCAGGATTGACCAAAGAGCCAAAGCGAAAATAAAGCTCCTGCAACTGCCATTGGCACGGTGAGAATAATAATAAAGGGATCAATAAAACTTTCAAACTGTGCTGCGAGAATTAAGAAAATAAGTAAAAGTGCCAAACCAAAAGCAAACATCGTATTTGAACTACTTTCAACAAAATCGCGCGATTCTCCGCCAAGATCTGTAGTGAAGTTTTCACCCAGAACTTTCGCTTTAATTCGCTCCATAGCGTCTATACCATCACTTATACTTTTCCCGGGTGCAAGTCCTGCAGAAACTGTTGCAGACATGTACCTGTTATTGTGATACAATTGCGGCGGACTACTTTGCTCCTGTGTGGTAACAAGATTATCAAGCTGAATTAAAAGACCATCTTTATTTTTCACAAACATAGAAGTAAGATCAATAGGTTCGTCACGATCTTTCTTATCAAACTGACCAATCACTTCATACTGTTTCCCATTCATCATAAAGTAGCCAAATCGCTGCCCGCTTAGCGAAAGTTGTAATGTCTGCGCCACATCGAGTACAGAAACACCAAGACTTTGCGCTTTCTCACGATCTATATTCACATAAATTTCAGGTTTGTTGAATTTCAGGTTTACGTCTGTACCGGCAAATGTGGGGTCATTTTCTGCTTCGGCCATAAACTCAGGTATTTTCTCTTCCAGCTTTTCAAAATTAGGAGCCTGAATTATATACTGAATTGGGAAACCTCCTCTTCGGTTAACCGAAATTGTAGGTGTTTGCGAAACATGTGACTTTGCATTTACATAAGAACTCGTCCACCTTGTTAGATCATTAGCGATATCTTCTTGCGAGCGATCGCGATCTCCCGGTTCATCCAGCCAGATTACAGCTCGCCCGCTATTAACCGAGGATGAACCAAAACCGGGTGACGTTATAATAAGACTTACCTGTTTCTCTGGTACAGAATCGTTGATGAGAACGGTAAGCTCATTCATAAATCGATCCATATATTCATAAGATGAACCTTCTGGTGCAGTAACATTTATGCGTACAAGGCTTCGGTCATCATAGGGAGCTGTTTCCTTTTTCAGCAGACTATAGAAAAGAGCAATACTTCCTAAACATAATAAAAGAATGGGAAAGCTAATCCACTTTCTTTTCATAAAACTGCCTAAAGAATCCGCGTAAGCGTTATTTAATCGTACAAAGTATTTTTCGGTGAAATTGTAAAATCGTGATCTCTTTTGTTTACCAGATTTAATAAGATAAGCGTTAAGCATAGGCGTTAGCGTTAGCGAAACAAAAGCTGAAATAAGAACCGCCGCGCCAATTACAACACCGAATTCTCTAAAAAGCCTGCCCACAAAACCTTCTAAAAAGATCACCGGCAGAAAAACCGCCGCTAAAGTGATAGAAATCGATATTACAGCAAAGAAAATCTCGTTAGAACCTTTAATTGCTGCTTCAATAGGCGACATGCCCTGCTCTACTTTCTTATAAATATTTTCGGTCACAACAATACCATCATCAACCACAAGTCCCGTGGCAAGCACTATCGCCAGAAGCGTAAGTACATTTATTGAGAAACCACAAAGCCACATCACAAAAAAGGTGGCAATAAGTGAAACAGGAATATCAATTAGCGGGCGCAAAGCCATAGACCAGTCTCTAAAGAAAAGGAAGATCACGAGAATCACTAATACAATAGAAATAAGAATAGTCTCCCCAACTTCTGTTACTGCCTTTTTAACAAAAACGGTGTCATCTTTTGCGATATTAAGACTAAAATCACTGGGCAGATCCTTTTTAAGTTGGTCATATTGCTTGTAAAAAGCATCAGCAATATCAAGATAGTTTGTTCCCGGTTGCGGAATAACAGCAAGAGCCACCATCTGCTTACCAGAATCGCTCAACTTGGTTTCCATATTTTCCGCCTCGAGCGTGGCTTTACCTATATCACTAAAACGCACAACTTTTTCATCATCTGCACGAATTATGATATCATTAAACTCTTCTTCTGTAGAAAGGTTACCAATAGTCTTAACTGTAAGTTCTGTATTTGCACCTGTTAATTTACCAGAAGGCAGCTCAACATTTTGAGCAGAAAGCGCAGTACGCACCTCTGAAACTGTGAAACCGTACGAAGCCAGTTTAACAGGGTCGATCCAAAGTCGCATCGCGTATTTACGCTGCCCCCAGATCTGTACACTACTTACACCTGGTATTGTTTGCAAGCGCTGTGCAATTACATTCTCTGCATAATCAGACAGTTCTAAAATATTCTTATTGCTACTCTGCAATGTCATAGACATGATAGACTGCGAGTCTGCATCTGCTTTAGAAACAACCGGCGGGGCATCAATATCTTGTGGTAAACTACGCACAGCCTGTGAAACTTTATCCCGCACATCGTTAGCAGCTTCTTCAAGGTTCTTATCTAAGTTGAACTCGATATTTATATTGCTCGAACCCTGATTACTTGAAGATGATATATTCCTGATACCATCTATAGAATTAATCGCTTTTTCCAGCGGTTCTGTGATCTGTGATTCTATAATATCTGCATTTGCACCAGAATAATTAGTACTTACAGAAATTTGCGCAGGATCTATAGATGGGAACTCCCGTACTCCCAGATACGTATAGCCTATTATTCCGAAGAGAATAATGACCACATTCATTACAATTGTAAGAACAGGCCGTTTTATACTTATTGTTGATAAACTCATTTTAATTCCTGTTTATTCTGTCTGTAAGGGATCAATATTAATTGGCAAACCTTCTCTTAAGGTCATAACCCCAGAAGTAAGTATCGTATCTCCGGCCCGCAGACCAGAAAGTATTCTTATCGATTTATCTGTTCTGGCTCCGGTTTCTACAACCACTTCTTTAGCTTTCCCACCTTCTGAAACAAATATCTTTTTACCATTCTGTATCGGGATCAATGATTCTGTAGGTACAAGAAGCGCATCATTAACTTTAGCCAGCGGCATAAGAACATTAGCAAACGTTCCCGGGTAAAGATCACCTTCTGCATTATCTGCTATCGCTCTTAATTTTAATGTACGCGTAGCGACTTCTACTTCAGGCTCAATTGCATAAATAGTCGCAGAATGTGTTTTGTTAGAATTAGATGTGGTAAAACTTAGCGTGTCATTTACTTGTATTTGCGAAGCATACTTTTCAGGAATCGAAAAAGTGATCTTTAATTGGTTTGTATTTACCAGTTTCGCTATAAGCGTAGCCGGCGTAACGTAAGTTCCCTGCGAAATGTAACGCAGACCTATAGAACCGGAAAAAGGAGCTCTTACAGTTGCTTTATCAAGTTGTGCAGCGATAAGTTGAGATTCTGCAGAAGCAGATTGCAGGTCAGCCTCGGCTATGTCATATTCTTCCTGACTTATTGCTTGTTTTTCTAAAAGCAATTTGGCGCGGCGTTCATTCTCAGAAGCGAGTTTTTGTGCCGTTTGCACTTTAGCCAGTTGTGCTTTTAATTCAAGGTCATTAACCCTAAGCAAAACTTGACCTCTGTTAACCTTTCTTCCTTCATCAAAATTGATACTCTCTACAATACCAGAAACTTCACTTCTTATCTCGATTTGCTCGTTAGCTTCTAAAGAACCGGAAAGCGAGAGATTATCTGAAAATTCCTGATGTTTAAGCACCATTCCCGCTACTGTAACAGCCTGCTGCGGACCTTTTTGATTACCCATGACCTCAGCCGCTTTATTGTCTTTGATGCGGTACCCGATCAAAGCAATTAATCCTATCGCCAAGAGCGCATATACAAAATACTTAATTTTCATGAGTGGAGCAGACTACGCAGGTTATACCTGAAATTAACGATTTAAAATTACTCTTTACCATATTAAAAATTTGATCTAATTTGTGTTTTTAACATTTCTATTTTTACTGTAATTATAGTTTAGGTTCAAGCCATAAAAATCCCATCCCAAAAATGAACAAAAGGTAGAACCACAGCGGGTTTACCGGTTGTTTACTCTGGCCTTGCAAATCCATATTTTTTCGTTTGCTAACATAGGTTTTATTTGCATGTATGGTCTGTCTGGCAAACATAGCATGCCATTTAACAGAATCGGTTACAAAAAGGTGCGCGACCTGTGTAGAATCCTGCTGCATAACTAAGCTGTTCCATCCGGTTTTATGAGGATACATCGTACCACGCCATAAACTGCTTACATCTACATCTTGCCGCAACGCAATATCATAACCGTTACGTATGTACACGCGTGGCTCACTTATTTTAGTGCGTAGTCTAAAATTAAAAGGCTCGTTTTGTACCCCAAAATAGGATACTTCCCATTCTGCAGAAGACTGCTTTTTTTTACCAACAGCTGTTATCGTCTCACTCCACAACTTTTTATATTGCTCTTCGTCACCTTCTAAAACCAATTGATATGTATTACTCAAAACCGTCGTGGCAATTCTGCCCAATCCATATTGTTTATATGCCGAAATAATCTCATTTCCAGATTTCTGTATTGGCTCAAGGCCAAATTGACTCGTGATCTGAAAAGGATATTTGTTCATCGTTAACCGCTTTGCCAGATCAAGATTCACGATTTCATTGCCATCCTGACTAAAAGTAAAATCTGAAAAATCGCCCTGAAACCGGTAAAAATCGGTGTCTGGCTGTATAAAAACGCCCAGTCCCTGCCCAGTTATTGCTTCCTCTAAACCTGATTTTTGACTTTTAGAAAGGCTTTTTAGCGAATTTGCATCAATAATAAGCAGATCAAAGTCTTCAAGATTCCTTTCGCTTAAAGCACTTATATTTTTGCTTGCGGTATTGTAATTCTCAAAAACGAATTTACCTTTTGTAACCTGGCTTCTTACGGTGACTTCGTTTTGAGCTTCCGCTAAAAAGTTCTTTAAATATTTGGTCTCAAAAGTGGGAAAACCATTTACAATTAAAATTCTTAATTTTTCCTTTTCATTCACCTGCACAGGAAGTGGATCTGTGGTTTGCACTTTTCCTAAAGAATCCTTTTCTACAATTGAATACACAAAGTTCCCTTTCGCCTTGAGCTGACTTTTTAATCGTAAAATTTGAGAATCACCCTGTGATAAATTAACCGAATCTAAATCTGCCCCGCCCGGGCCCTGAAGTATAATTTTATTACCATTTCCCGGCTGCTCATAAAATGCGTTTACAAGCAGCTCATCGCCTACTCTATTTTGCTGTTTGTACTGAAGTTTTGTTATTCCATTTAGATTTTTACCTCCTACATAATTGGCAGAAACAGAATCTAGTTGCCTAAGATCAAAAGGTTTCAGTCCGTTGCCCAAAACATAAATCGTGCTCAAAGAATCGAGCGCATTGTGTAATGATTTACCCGCAGTGTAATTTAAAATCGCAGCTCTTTTATGCAGTTTTTTGAGGCTATCTAAGGTTTTGGGTTTGTAATTCTCAGTTAGGATAATTCCCGTTCCCAACTGCGCAATTTGTGTGGTTTGTGGCTTTAAAGCAATCAAAGCCAAAGAAATTATAGCTAGAAAAATAGCGGTGATTTTAAGCCAAAATCGGTTGTTTTGAGGCGATTTTCGTTCTTTCCATATAAAAATCAGCAACAGCAAAACCGCCCCGCCCAGGACCGGCCAGAGATATGATGTATTTGCAAAAGACAAATTCTTAATCATTTTGCTGAAGTTCTTTTAGCATTAATTGGTCGAGTTCGTCATATTTTGAAGACGTTTTAACCGGCTCTGCACTTTCTTTAGGCAGCGCGATTATGAGTCCTTTTTGAACGATTTTTAGTGTTTTAAGAGTGGTTTTTTCTAGTTCTGCCAGCCATTTCAGGTTTTGCAACGTGGTGAGATATTCACCCGGATTTTCTATTGCCAGTGCTGATAATTCAGTTCCTGCTTTCGCGAAAAGCTCCTGATCTGCTTTTGTTACTTGTTTATCACTATTCAGTATTTGTTCTATGCGCAATATTGATTTCCGCATAAATTGAAAATTATCCTGCTCATCATTCTCATCGCTTTTTCTAAAACTAACCACTTCATCTAAAGTGCCGGTAAGGCGTTTATCTTCTTTTATAGGCGGTGGATCAAAACCAATGCGGTGCACATAAATGCGCGCGCTGTTTTTTATCTGCTCCAGAAGATCGAGTGCGCGATATTGATAAGGCAACGATTTTTGAGGATCGTACATACGCAAGTGCAATTCTGCATCCCACATTTCATTTAAAGCCTGTCGCAGTTTGCTCTGTATAGATTGCGTGAATTTAGGCGCGTCTCCCTCGGGTTCTTCAGATTTTTCTACCAGATTATTCTCATTACTGCTGTCATGATTGTGCTTGTAACCTTCTAGCGGGTCATCGGTTTCTCCTGTTTCTTCGTCATGATAAACCTCCTCTTCTGCCGTTCCTCCTTCGTTTTCATCACCTGTAAATTGGCCGTATTTTAAACGCAATGCTTTTTGATCAAAACCAAGATCATTACTGCGCGAGTTAAATTCATCAATAGCAATTTTAGATTTGTCTTTAATAAGTTTTTCGGTATCAATTATTATTTGTCGCTGACTGCGAAAATAAGCCGGCATCAAGTCTACACCCAGCGTGCCTTCTACTCCCTCGTCATAAGTCACCGTATCGCGAATGACTGCAAAAAAGGTTTCGCTACGCGAAATATTAGGTTGTGGTTGTTTAAAATCGGTCGCCTGAACGTAAAAATAGAGCTCGTCACCGGGTTCCATTTTTAGGTTATTTAAGTCGATTTTCTTGCTTAAAAGGAGGTTTTTACTTCCACTTTTCACTTGATTATCAAAAGTCAATTTTTCTTCTCTAAACTTAACAGACTCCCCGGTGCCTTTACTTACCGTTGCAATAATTGAAGCATCTGCAATCCCAAAGTCATCACTAATCTGAGTTTTAAATGAAAAATGTTTTGGTTCGTCATAATTGAAAGCCGTGTACTGTTCTAAACCTGCAATCTCAATAATGGGCTCCTGATCCTGCAAAACTTCTATCGAATAGAGTTCTGAAACGTAACTTTTCCCGTGAAGATCTGTAAACCTGAAGTTGTAAAAACCTGAGCTATTGAGCACCGCAGAATATCGATAGGCTTCATCTTTTAATTGCATTGAATAGCTTTTACCACCGATCTCGTAAAAAACACTATCAACCTCAGCATCAAAGTTTATTTGCCAGTATAAACGCGAACCATCAAGAGCTTTCACATCCATTTTTGAGGTTGAAAAAGCAGCTTTTTTCGTGTAAACGGGATAAGAAATTGTGACTTTTTGACTTTCTAAAACCGGAGAATCTATCTTGGTTTCTGATGAATCAACAGCTTTAAAAACGACCTGTTCACTTTTTTCAATTTGATTATTATCAGGATCAAAAGAAACAGAAATCCCAAACTGATAGCACAACAATGAGAAAATGAGGAAAATGCCAGCTACAATCGCAGCTCGCCCTAAACGATGGTCGGGTTGCAATTGCTTGATCTGTGCAGGCAACTGTTGTGAAACGCGATAGCGCTGCAACTGTGCCAAAGGCGATAAAGCCGTTTCATGCGCAAGTAATAAGCTGCTACTGTACTCAACAGAATTTATGTGATCATCTATGTAACTGCTCACATGGGGCAGATTAATCTTCCAGGGTTGCAGGATTATAAATGCTATAACTGTAATTATTATAAAAACGGAAACCGCTATAAAAAGACTCTGAAAAAGCACAAAAACAAGAATTGCCGGACCTAAGCCATAAAGCAGACTTTCTACGCTAAGCATCATTTGCCAGCGTTTTTTAAACCTGATCAATATGTCTTTTCCTGTCTGGCTCACTGCTTTCGGTATTTTGCCAGAATGCGTTCTGCGATTAATAAAATAAAAAGGAGCAACCACAGCCAGGGCGAAAAATCAATTAGGTTTGCTGTATTTTTGTTCGCTTTCGCGGAAGCTTTAACCGGAGAAAGTGCGCCGTGCGCCAAAACTCGCTTATCCAGTTTTGAGATCGTTTTTTCCAGATCCGGATGCAGATTGAGAAACGGAAGCAGTTGCTCAGCCAAATGTTTATCGATAACATTTTCAGCATTTAGGTTCTGGGTGAGGTGAAATTCATTAGAAACCAAAGTGGGTTCAATTAATGAATTAGTAAGACTATCCGGTTTATAGATCAACCGATTTCTACCACCAGAAACCGGGTTTTTGCTCAGCCAAATCAGGTTTTCGGCTCCTGCCAGATTGATACTATCTACATTCTGAGTTATGTCTAGATTAATGGGCCGATCTAAATAATTACCAATTGCATTAAAAGCAGCGGCCATATATTTCATCTGGTCGCTCAATTCATCATCGTAAAAAATGGTTACATCAACAGTTTTAAGCGTATCTAAAAGAACACGTTGTTCTACGTTATTCTGAGTAAAAATTAGGCTGTCGCCGGAAATAGAAACTCGATTTTCATTTACAGGAATAGTTTCTTTGTCAAAAGCCAGACTATTGCTATTTGCCTTGAGATACACTAACTGAATGTTGTTCTCCTTGCTCTTAGCTTCTATGAGCTTATCAGTTTTTGTCTCGTCTTCTATAGTGATCCAGTTGATGTTTGAAGCGATTGTAGGACGCATACCTTTTATTCCGCTTAGGTAAGCGTTTGTGAAAATCACGATACTGTCTGCCGAGAAATCTTCTAAATCCTGAGCTAATTGCCAATAATTAGGAATGGAGGTTTTGTAATTTTCGCCTTGAGCGTATTGAGGGAAATCTTTTGTAAAAACATGCACAGAACCTTCTGGCAATGTGTCAAGAACATGGGTTAGCTTTTCATTTTTCAATAAACCAGATTCAACAAAATAACTGATTGATGTATTTTCAGTTTTTCCCTTTATAAATGGCTGGGCAAGAATAATGACAAGGGTTGCAATCGCAAGTATACGCAGCAATAGCAATAATAATTCGTTGATCTTAATATTGCTGCTCTGGCTTGAATCTGATTCTGAAAATAACTGAATGCTTCCCACTTGAATGGTTTTGCCTTCCTTTCTACTCCACAAATGAATAGCTATAGGAATTGCGAGACCAAGTAGCGCCCAGAGATATGTGGGATTGAGTAGCGTCATACTAGAGTAAACGACTTCTATTTTTTAAAAACACCTGTAATGCTTCGCCCAGAGGTTGATCAATATTGAATAGTTCGTAGCCAATATTTGAGGCTAAAAGGCTGTTTTTTATACTTTCTAAGCGGATTTTCAGGTTGTTTAAATAGGTTTCTTTTGCATTTTTAGTGTCGACTTTTATGGTTGCTCCTGTTTCCATATCTTCAAATGTCACCGCCCCTGAATAATTAAATTGCAGTTCATTTGTTCCCATCACATGCAAAACCACAACCTCATTGCGGGCTGTTTTTAATGACTTTATTGTTTTTGTGAGTTCGTCATTATGTTCATACATATCTGTCACAAAAAAGATGAGTTCTTTGTGACTTCTATCATGTAGTTTTTTAGCATCTCTGGGATCCTGCGGCCATTTGCCAACATTGGTAATTGTTATCAATTCGTGTAAAAACCGGTTATAATGCTGCTTCTGGATTGTAGGATATAAACTGTGCAAATGCGTGTCATTTAAAGCGAAAAGCCCCACAGCATCGCCTTGTTCTTTTGCCAAATATGCGAGGGAAGCGACCAGAATACGCACATAATCCATTTTTGAAAGTGCTCCTTCTTTATGCAGCATTGATTTGCTGGAGTCAAGAATAAATTTTACCGCCACGTGCGTCTCAACCTCAGCTTGTTTTATATTATATCTGCCTGAACGTGCCAGCATTTTCCAGTCTAAAAGTCTTAGATCGTCGCCCGGCTCATAACCGCGGTACTGACTAAATTCCATACCAGAACCTACGCGTCTACTATTGTGCAACCCGGAAAGGTGACCTTCTACAGTCATTTTCGCTATAAGCGCTAAACCGGAAACAGTATTGATAATTTCAGGTTTGAATAATTGGCGGTAGTCCTGCTTCACTAGAATTTATTTAGCAGTGGTGAGTGATTTTATGAGTTCGTGCGTTACTTTATCTGCTGTAATACCTTCGGCTTCTGCTCTAAAGTTTACGATAATCCTGTGGCGCAAAACAGGTAAAGCAACCGTTTTAATATCTTCAAGAGTTACTGCCAATCTACCCTGCGATAAAGCTCTGGCTTTTGAAGTAAGAATAAGAGCCTGCCCCGCTCTGGGTCCTGCTCCCCAACTCACCCATTCTTTAACATAAGAATTTGTTGTGGTCTCTGGTCTGGTGGCGCGTACTATTTTACTAACTAAAGTGATCAGGTCATCACTTATGGGAACTTCTCTAACCAATTCTTGCAGCCTTAAGATCTCCTCGCCAGTTATTACCGGCTTGATCACAGCTTTTTTACCACCTGTTGTACTTTTTAAAATGCTGGTTTCTTCTAATTCTGTGGGATAGCCTATTTTAATGTAGAACAGAAAACGATCCTGCTGCGCTTCCGGTAACGGAAAAGTTCCTGATTGCTCAATAGGGTTTTGAGTAGCCAAAATAAAAAACGGGCGATCTAGGGAGTAAGTCTTTCCTGAATAGGTGACTTCAAATTCCTGCATCGCTTCTAATAAGGCAGCCTGGGTTTTAGGCGGCGTACGGTTTATTTCATCTGCAAGAATAATATTGGCAAAAATGGGCCCTTTATTAAATTCGAAAAACTTCTTACCTGTAGTATGATCTTCTTCAAGAATTTCTGTACCAATAATATCTGAAGGCATTAAATCTGGCGTGAACTGAATCCTCTTAAAGTTTAAATGAATTGCCTGCGCCAATGTGCGAATCATAAGGGTTTTTGCCAGACCGGGAACACCTTCTAGCAAAGCATGGCCACCTGCGAGAAAAGTGATAAGCAATTGCTCTACTGTCTCTTCCTGGCCTATAATAACCTTCCCGATTTCGGCCTTTAAATCGGTGATTTTACCTGTTAAAAGGCTGATTTCCTGATCTAGGGTTGCTAAATTTTCATTCATATTCTATTTGTTTATGATGTAAGAGCGTACATCACGATATTGACCCCAAAGCGGGTGTTATCTATTTTGTACCAGCGTTTATTTCTAAAATCGTAATCCCACTCGCAACCATAATCTTTATTGCTGTATAAAACGCCTATGCGACCATTGATCTCAATAGCTTTTAAGTATTCATGAACGAGATCGTCGCCCCAACCGTTCAACTCCTGCGACGTTGTGGGCGGGCCATCTTCAAATTCAAAAAAGACATTGTAGAGGTCGTGATCGTTCGGGATTTTTTTTAGTTCGCCAACTCCAAAAATCTCTTCCATCTGCCGCTCAAATGATTTAGCAAATAGACCGTCTATATCGTGGTTGCAGTCATCTGCGAAAACAAAGCCGCCATTTCTTATATATTTCTCAAAATTCTCCTTTTCCTTTTTAGTAAACTGCACCAGCTTGTGTCCCGAGATATAACAAAACGGGCATTTAAAAATATCATCACTACTAAGGGTTACGATATTTTCCTGTTTATCTACAGCCAGTGTAGTGTATTCTACCAGAGAATTCAAAAGATTTGATGGCATGCGCTGATCAACATCCCAATCTCCTGATTCATATTGTAAGCGTGTAAAAAAGAATTCGTTATTCAAGATAAAATGTATTGATCACCCATTTTTTTTGATTAAAAAATCGGCAATTTTCATTAAAAAACTGGTTGAAATAAATCGAAAAACCACTGAAAGTATTAATAGAATATTGACAAAAAAATCTATTAATTCTGTTAGTAAGCTCTAAGACCGAATACCGCTAAGCGGTTAGATCAACCAGTTTCAAAATTCTATTTTACTATACAGCATCAGATAAGCTAGTGAATGTAAAGTCTCTCACTTTCATGTATGGAATAAGATTTCCATTAACACGAACCTGCTCACCCAAAGTTTCCAGATTGTTGAGCATGATGATAGGACTCTCATTAAATCTGAAATTCTTAACCGGATATTTTAATTTTCCGTTCTCTATATAGAAAGTACCATCGCGGGTAAGACCTGTAAACAGTAATGTTTGCGGATCTACAGAGCGAATGTACCAGAAACGGGTAACCAGGATTCCTTTTTTAGTGTCTTTAATAAGATCTTCTAGCGAGGCGCTGCCACCTTCCATAATAAAATTACGAGGTGACGGGACAGCTTCTACACCTTGTTTCTCTGCCCAATACCGGCTATAACCTAAATTTTTAACTACGCCATTTTCTATCCACTTCATCTTTTTAAGCGGTATCCCTTCCCCGTTCCATGTTGAAGTAGGAACATCTGGATGCAAAGGATCTGACCAAATATTTACGCGTTCATCAACGATTTTGTCGCCCAGTTTTGTACCGCCATCTTTAGACATAAAACTACGCCCCTCATCTGCAGTACGCGCATCAAAGGCTCTTGCCATATTACCTAATAATTGTGCAGACGCAGCCGGCTCAAGAATTACTGTATAACGCCCCGGTTCTATAGCTTTTGCTTCTTTAGAAAGTAACGCTTTCTCAATTGCTGTATTGGCCGCTTCTGCCGGGTCAAATTTTGTGATATCATTAAAATCACGAGTTACCCATCCAGAACCTGTACCATCGTTAGTACGCATGGTAACTGTAAAATCTACATCTGTTGATTTATTGTACGCAAAAAGTCCGTTAGAATTTAACATTGCGCTAAAACCTGCAGAATCATCAAGAAAACCTGCTGCCGTAACATCTTTTTGCTCTGCAGGCTCGATACTTTTAAGTGCTACTTCAGCTCTAAATTCTGGTGTTACATTTGCGGTAGCTTCAACAAAAGTTATAGCCTCATCATATTCCTGCGCTTCCAGCGGAGCCATAAACTCTGGGTTTTCCGGCGAAAGCTGAGCTAATTCTTCTGCTCTTTTAACCACTTTCTCGAGTGAAGCATCGTCAAATTCATCTACTGTAGCGGTACCAGATTTTTTTCCGAAACTGGATTGCACAACCAGCGATTGATTAGAACGATGACCGGCGGTAGAAACCGTATTACGCGCATAACGTATGTTACCACTCTCATTACCACTCATATTTATTACACAGGCATCTGCGCTGGAAAAGCTTAACGCTTTTTCCATAATTTGCCTGGCTTCTTCTTTAGTATATATTGCCATTTTGAATTGTATATTTTATGAAATAAGAATTAAACGTTGCGACCTGTATTGATCACATTTACATCATTAAAACGTGAAGTTGAGCACCCGTGTGAAACGGCGCTTACCTGAGAAGGCTGTCCTTTACCGTCAAAGAAAGAGCCAAACATCCTGTAATCATTCTTATCGCAGATCTTAGCACATGAATTCCAAAATTCCTGCGTGTTAGATTGATAAGCAACATCGTTAAGCATGCCTACTATCTCACCATTTTTGATCTCATAAAAAACAGTACCGCCAAACTGGAAGTTATAACGTTGTTGATCTATAGAATACGATCCTCTGCCAGCGATGTAAATTCCTTTCTCCACATCTTTAATCATGTCGTTTACAGAATATTCTTCTTTACCGGGTTCTAAAGATACATTTGGCATACGCTGAAACTGCACGTCATTCCAACTTTGAGCATAGCAGCAGCCATTCGATTCAGTCTCGCCAAGCATATGAACCTGATCGCGAATGGCTTCATAGTTAACTAAAACACCATTACGTATAAGATCCCATTTTTTCGTTTTAACGCCTTCATCGTCATAACCTACCGCTCCCAGAGAGCCCGGTTGTGTTTTATCTGCAACAATATTTACAAGGTCACTACCGTATTTAAAGTCACCAGATTTCCATTTATCTAAGGTGGCAAAACTCGTACCCGCATAATTAGCTTCATAACCTAACACGCGATCAAGTTCTAATGGGTGACCCACAGACTCGTGAATAGTTAACCCTAAATGATTAGGCTCAAGAACCATATCGTATTTACCTGGCTGTACAGATTTTGCAGTAAGCATTTCTTTGGCCTGCTTAGCCGCAATAGTCGCATCTTCTACAATATCGTAGCTATGTTTGTACAGTTTTAGTCCGCCAGGGCCATCAAGTTTTTCAGATTCAAGACCGTCCATATACTCATAACCCATCCCCATAGGAGCGCTTAACGCGTCGCGGGTTTTAAATTTACCTGCAGCCCTGTCTACAGCTGTTACGCTGAAAGTAGGCCAGATACGATGCACATCCTGATCTATATAGGAACCTTCTGTTGAGGCAAAATATTTTTGCTCATTAACCATAAACAAAGCCGAATTGACAAAATTGGCTCCATTCTCCATTGCTGCAGCGTTAGCACTTAGCAATAAGTCTACTTTTTCTGAAACCGGAACTTCTCTAAAATCCTTTTTCAACGGCGTCTTCCAGGAAACCTCACCGTAAGCTTCTACGGGAGCAAGCTGTACGGGATCTCTCTGTATTTTTGAATTTGCCTTAGCAATTGCTACAGCCTGTGCGGTAGCCTTTTTAATACCTTCTTCTGTAACATCGTTTGTAGAAGCAAAGCCCCAAGTTCCGTTTGCGATCACGCGTATACCGGTACCAAAAGATTCAGTATTTACAACGTTTTGCACTTTATCTTCTCGTGTGAACAGATATTGATTAAGGTATCTCCCTATACGAGCATCTGCATAAGACGCTCCCAGAGATTTAGCAGTATTCAATGCAATATCTGCCATTTTCTTTTTGAGAGCGATATCCATACCGGGATCCAGAAGTGCCTCTACAGGGATAGAATTTCCCATGACAGAGGCGGGTAAAAAGAGAGCACCGGCTCCCAAACCGGTAAGTTGAACGAAATTTCTTCTTTTCATGAAGTTCTTGTTTGGTGGTTTATTTTGTTACTAATCTATAGCCTTTATTCTATCTAAGACTATTAAAAACATTAAGAGTTTAATACGTAATCTAATTTTTATTAGAATTAATTAACGCTTAAACGGTTTAATCACTCATAATTCTCAGCATATCAGTAATTATCTTAAATATTTCTGAAAATACTAAATTCTCTAATTATAACTCTTCAAATTGTTTTAGTTATTTACGCAATCGTTATAAAAATGCGCTCTGGCAACATGTATCAAATATTTTTAAATGTTTTCGATACATTTTATCTATTTTAAAAATGATTTTTTTACTTTCATAGTTCAATTAAGACACTATCCTGAATTTTATTTTGCATAAGACTAATCACTCTACAATAAGTTATTTCGACTATATCGTTTTAGATAATCACGCAAGTTTAAAAATATGCACAGAAGAGAAGCAATAAAAAGCCTGGCACTTGCCTCTATTGCAGCAATGGTAATGACCCGTTGCGATCTAGGTGAAGAAGAGGTTACAGATTTCCTTTCAAAAGGGAAACTCAATTTAGACGATAAGCATAAAGACTATCTGGCTCAAATTAGTGAGACGTTCTTACCACTACAGGGTAAAGTTGATAAAATTACTCCGCCAGAAGATTTTATCATGACTATGGTAAATGACTGCTCAAGTGAGGAAAATATTGCAAAGTTTGCACGCGGTTTTAATGATTATAAAAATCTGATGAACGAAAGCAAGCTGGAGATAGAAACTGAAAAACCTGAAGCGGTTATAAATGTAGTTCAGGAAGTTTTAGATAAACAAGAGCCTGAAGAGTCACAAGAAGATCTTATTTATTTCATCAACACAGTGAGAGGGCAATCCCTGCGTAATTTAACTACATCAGCATTTTATATGCAGGGGTATATGGATTATGAACTAATACCTTCAGAATATATAGCTTGTTACGATATTTCAACAATTAAAGCATGAACGAGACAAATTTTGATGCCATTATAATAGGCGCCGGTATGAGTGGTGGCTGGGTGGCAAAAGAACTCTGTGAGCAGGGTTTAAAAACATTACTGCTAGAGCGAGGCCGCAATGTCACACATATAAAGGACTACCCTACCACAAACATGCAGCCATGGGAATTTAAGCACAGAGGCGAAATGCCCTATGAGGTGCAGGAAGAAAATCCTATTGTCTCGCGTTGCTATGCCTTTAAAGAAGACAACGCTCACTTTATGGTAAAAGATAAGGAGCATCCTTATGTGCAGGATAAGCCTTTTGACTGGATACGTGGTTATCAAGTGGGTGGTAAATCTTTACTTTGGGCACGCCAAACGCAACGCTGGAGTGATTACGATTTTGAAGGACCTGCACGTGATGGTTTTGCAGTAGACTGGCCCATACGCCATAATGATCTGGCTGAATGGTATAGCAAGGTTGAAATATTTGCCGGTATAACCGGAAATAAAGATGGTCTGGACAATTTACCTGATGGCGAATTCCTGCCGGCGTGGGACCTTAATTGTGTTCAGGATTACTTTAAAGATTTTGTCAATACTAATTATGATGACAGAAAAGTGATATTTGGGCGTTGTGCACACCTTTCTGAAGCTAAAGATATTCATCATCAACAGGGCCGTTCTCAATGTATGAAAAGAACAGAATGTGAGCGTGGTTGCCCGTTTGGTGGTTATTATAGTTCAGTTTCATCTACTATACCATGGGCGCAGAAAACCGGGAATCTTACACTACAACCAGATTCTGTTGTTCAATCTGTTCTTTATGATGAAGAAAGTGGTAAAGCTTCTGGTGTGCGTGTTATTGATGCACACACCAAAGAAGTAACAGATTATAACGCAAAAATTATTTTCTTAAACGCCGGCTCTGTAAACACGGTAAGTGTTTTGCTTAATTCAAAATCAGATCGTTTTCCTAATGGTTTAGGTAATGACAGCGGAGTTTTAGGGAAGTATGTAGCTTTTCACAATTATCGCGGTAAGATAAATGCAGTTCATAACGGTCATAAAGATCAGGCTATGAAAGGCAGAATACCTACAACCGCCTACATGCCTCGTTTTCAAAATGTGTATAAACAGGAAACCGACTTCTTAAGAGGATATGCTGCCACTTTTTATGCAGGCAGATCGCGTAACCCTGAAATAGGTTCAGAACTTGGTGAGCCACTTACCCATCAATTGCTTGATGAAAAGCCAGATTATGGCCCCTGGTATGTGGGAGCAGGTTTTATGGGCGCTACCATCCCTAAAGAATCAAGTTACATCAAGCTTGACGAGACAGAAACAGATGAATGGGGAATGCCACTTATTCATTTCTCTGTAGATTATGACGACAATGACGAGAAAATGCTAGCTCACTTCTTTAAGACATTTACAGAAATGTTTGAAAAAGCAGGTTTCGAAAACATTCAAACGCACGATACAAAGCAAGCTCCAGGTCTCGATATTCACGAGATGGGCGGTGCTCGTATGGGTAAAGACCCCAAGACTTCTATAGTTAATGAATGGAATCAAATGCATCACTGTAAAAATGTATTTATAACAGACGGTGCATGTATGACCTCAACCTCAACACAAAACCCTTCTCTTACTTATATGGCACTTTCTGCCAGGGCAGCAAATTATGCTGCAGAAGCTTTGAGAAAAGGAGAAATATAAATTAGATTAATATATAGCTTTCTGCGAAAAACCGCCTATTTGGGCGGTTTTTTGTATATAAATGACCGATTTTTAATTTGGCTTAAAGCCAAATTATCTATTATCAGCTTTTCTTCAATTAAAAATTGCTAATGGTATTCTCCTATCAGTAAGCAGCAATTTTTTTGCTTACTGTCTTTAAAAAATCGGTGAAATACGGTTAAAAATCGGTACTTCTGCGGCAATAATCGGTTACCAGTCAAAAATTTAACTATTAAAATATCGACAAAATACATGTTAATTCGATTTAAAACACTTATTTTGTACCAAATTGTAGGAATACTCCATTAACACGTTAAGAAAAGTCAAGATAGAAACGTGTTTATGTTTTAGACCTCAGCCCAATTTAAACCTACTTAAAAACATGTCTAAAGTGTTTGTCTTACAAGATGAATATCGCAATCTGCTTTCTAAAGATCAGGAGATTTTTTTCTGGCTTAATGAAGATGTTTTAAATGGCACATGGTATTATAATTTTGATTCAGCTGATTTTTGGGTAAGCAATTCTTTTTGGAAAACATTAAAGCTTCCCATTCCTCCAGATCAGGTTACAGAGCATATACAATCTTATTTTAAGGGCGACCTCAAACAAGATATCTGCGAAGTGCTTGATGCGCATGGCGCTAAATCGCATATAGACTTCAATACTACTTTACTTTTTACAAACGCAGATAATAAGGAAATTACCTTTAAAGTAAGTGTGAAGCTTATTTATAATGATGCAACTGCGCAAAGTGCTATCTTAAAATTCACTTTAGATAAAGAAACAGATACTAATCGTGATCTCGAGAAATTAGAAAGATACAATGATATCTTTCACGAGACTAATGAGATAGCGCGCGTAGGCGGCTGGGAGATAGATCTTGTAAAAGGTGATCTTGTATGGACAAAAGTAACCAAAGACATTCATGAAGTAAGTGAAGACTATATACCTCAACTTGATCAGGGTCTGCAATTTTACAAAGAAGGCTGGAGCCGCGACAGGATAACAACCTTGTTTAATGCGGCTGTAGAAAAGAACCTCCCTTTTGATGAAGAACTAAAACTTGTTACGGCAAAAGGTAATGAGATCTGGGTACGTGCTTTAGGCAAGCCAGAGTTTAAAAATGGAGAATGTGTACGTGTTTATGGAGCTTTTCAGGATATTGATGCACAAAAAAAGTATGAGATAGAACTTCGTACCACTAAAGACAGGTTTAAAAAGATATTTACTAATTCGTCAATAGGTATTTTATTAGTTAATACAGACAACAAACTGTTGATGGCTAATTCGGCCAGTTTAAAGATATTCGGTTTTAAAGAAAGAGACAGAGAAAAGGTTCTCAAACTAACTTTTAGAGATGTTATACATCCCGAAGATCTGCCTCAGGCCGCTCTTTACAGGCAACAATTGCTTACCGGTGAAATTACAAGCTACAAACTCGAGAGTAGAGTTAAAAAAGTTACCGGTGAGATCATTTGGTGTACAGTTAATACCTCAATCATATACGGTCATTCTAAGGAAGATGATCTTATAATAACCCAGTTTGAAGACATTACGAGCCGCAAAGAACTAGAAAGCAAATCACTTGAGAATTCTAAAAAGTTCATGAACGCTTTTGAATATTCTCCTAATGGGATGGGCGTTGTAACCCCAGATGGAAAGTGGCTCATGGTTAATCAAAACCTGTCTAAAATGATAGGTTATAGCAAGGATGAATTGCTAGAGTTAAATTTTAAAGACATTACTCATCCTGAAGATCTCAATAACGATATTGATTTTCTTAAAGAGATAATTTCTAAAGAAAGAGAATCTTACAGCATAGAAAAGCGCTACATCCATAAAAATGGAAATATAATTCATGGTTTTTTAACGGTTTCTGCTCTTGCAGATGAACACGGCAGACCTACTTCCTTAATAGGCCAGGTGGTCGATATGACTAAGAGCAAAAAAGCTCAACGCGCTTTAGAGCACAGCCTTAATGACCTGCAAAGTCTCATGAATGCCACAACCCAGGTTTCAATAATAGAAACAGATCTAAAAGGTAATGTGCGCAAATTTAACCGCGGTGCAGAAAATTTATTAGGTTACACGGCAGAAGAGGCTATAGGTTCATTACATGTAAGTAAACTTCACGATGTGACTGAAGTGAAAGCCAGAAGTGAAGAATTATCGCTTGAATATGATAAAAAAGTTTCTGGTTTTGATGTTTTTACAAGCAAAGCCAAAAAAGGCAATTTTGAATCAAGAGAGTGGACTTTTATTAGAAAAGACGGATCTAGATTTTCGGTTCAACTCGTTGTAACATCAATAAGCAATCACAAAGGTAAAATCACAGGATATTTAGGAGTAGCTACAGATATTACGCAGCTCAAAATAATGGAAGCTTCTCTTGTAAGGGCTAAGTTAAAAGCAGAATCTGCAAGCAAATCAAAATCTGAATTTCTGGCAAATATGAGCCACGAGATTAGAACTCCCCTTAATGGAGTTATAGGTTTTACAGATCTTTTAATGAAAACTGACTTAACACCCAGTCAGGGAAAATACATGCAGACCGTCAACAACTCTGCTAATACGCTTTTAGACCTTTTAAATGATATTCTCGATTTCTCGAAAATAGAAGCCGGTAAACTTGAGATAAATGAAGAGAAGATAGACCTGCAGGATCTTTGCAGTCAAACTATAGATATAATAAGACATCAGGCACATGCAAAAGGCCTTGAAGTCCTTCTAAATATTCCCGTACAAAGTAATCGTTTTATCTATGCAGACTCGGTACGTCTTAGACAGATATTGACTAACCTGCTGGGCAACGCTGTAAAATTTACAGAAAAAGGCGAGGTAGAACTCAATATACATACGATAGCCTGTGATATTGAGAATGCAGAAATGGTATATCGCTTTTCAATTCGCGATACGGGTATAGGCATTGCACCTCACAACCTGGAGAAAATATTTCATGCCTTTGATCAGGAAGATGGCTCTACAACTCGTAAATACGGCGGGACAGGTCTGGGAGTTACCATTAGCAACAAGCTACTTGAGCTTATGGGAAGTAAACTTAAGGTAGAAAGTACTATGGGCGAAGGGAGCGTTTTTTCTTTCGAAGTAAAATTCAAATCAGAAAGTCCTAAAAGCACAGCCTCATCTATTAAAAAGGATATTAAAAATGTGCTTGTTGTAGATGATAATGAAAACAACAGGATAATCTTACAAGAAATGCTGGCTGTAGATAAAATTAAATCTACGCTTATAAATAACGGTATCGAGGCTTTAGATGTACTTGGCAAAGATCAAGATCAAGAGTATGATCTTGCGATTATAGATTACCACATGCCTTATTTAAACGGTATAGATCTTATTAGACATATAAGAGAAAAACTCAATATCGCGAGCGAAGACCTTCCTATAATACTGCTTCACAGTTCTGGAGACGATGAGAAAGTGGTACAAGCATGCAAAGAACTTGATGTGCATTACAATACCGTAAAACCTATACAAATCAATAAACTATATGAGATGATTAATAATCTCGAAAGTAAAAACAATAGTAGTGAAAACGGAATAAGTGTCTTACCAGAAGTTGATCTGTCTGCTTTAACCTACACTATTTTAGTAGCTGAAGATAATCCTGTAAACAAGTTTCTTACAAAAACGATCATTAATAAAATACTTCCGCTTGCCAATATTATTGATGCAGATGATGGTAGCGAAGCAGTAGAAGTTTATAAAAGCACCCCTATAGACTTAATTCTTATGGATGTACAAATGCCGGTATTAAGCGGTTTTGAAGCAAGCCAGGAAATTAGAGCTATTGAGAAAAAAGGTGATCGTATACCTATTATTGCTTTAACAGCACGCACACTTATAGGAGAGAGAGAGCGCTGTATGTCATACGGTATGGATGATTATATAACAAAGCCTGTTGTCTTAGAGACCTTGCAACAAGTAATTATTGAACATCTTGTAATGAATACTCAAGAAAAATCTGCTCTAAACTCATGAAAATCGGTTTAAAACATACAAAAAACCCTCTTAAAATCGCTTTTATTGAAAGCGATGAAAGGCATAAAAATGATTTTCTTGAACTGGCCAGAATTAATGGTTGGGCAGTTACTACATACAGTCATACAATAGAATTAATACAGAATATAAAGTTAGCAGATCAGCCAGATGCGATAGTTATAGAAGAAGATGCATCTCCTTTAAATGCTTATCAAACTTATGAGTATCTAACTATCGAATTAAAATTAGAGGTGCCTATTCTGGTTTCTTTTAAAAGTGAGGATAAAAATGAGCGGTATAAGCAAAACAATTTGTACTTTATTGAAAAGAAATTTACACATAAAGTTGTAGAACAGATCAATGAATTATTTATTCCCACAGAAACTGGTACTCATAAGAAGTACTCATTAGATTATTTAAATGCAATTTCTGATGGTAATTTAGAATTTGTAGCAGAATCCCTGCAAATATTCACCAGCTCTGTAGAGCGAAAATTAGCAGAGATCGATCAATTATTGGCTACAGCAGATTATAAAACAATTGGTGAAATAGCTCATAATATAAAGCCGTCTTTTGAGATGATAGAAAGCGAGACAGGTAAAAATATATGCAACCTCCTTGTTTATGAATCAGAGGCTAATGACGTTCCTCAATTGGTAGAAAATTTAAAAAATGAATTTGCTGCTCTACAAAAGGAAATCTCCAGAGATTTTCCCAAACTGATTGAAACATGAAGAAGATTTTAGTAATTGAAGACAACCCTATGGTTGTTAAATCATTAGAATTTAAACTTAAAAAAGATGGGTATGAAGTAATTATAGCAGAAGACGGTCGAGATGCCATGAGCAAATTATCAAGCGATAAGTTTGATCTTATTCTTACAGATCTTATGCTACCGTTTATATCAGGAAATCAACTTATAGAATTTATTAAAGAAAAATCACCAGATATCCCGATAATCGTTCTTTCAACCTCAACTCAAGAAGATATTATTACAGATGCATTTAATATGGGAGTAGATGATTTTATTACTAAACCATTTAGCCCTAACGAACTTTCCTTACGTGTAAAGCGCACGCTAGGGAAAAGATAAAAGATAGATAAAAGCTTATTGACCCCAAGTCAACGTAAACAATTACAACATGAACTTCTACCATAGATTCTTTGATGAATGGCCATGGCTATTACGAGTTAATTTCGTGTTTAGCATGTTCTTTTTGACAACAGCAATTCTGTTAGTGAGCTTCATTTTGTTTCTGCGCATCAATAAGAACAGGAAGTCAAAAAGAAAAGCAGAACTTGAAAATGCTTTATTAGATTTTATAAATCAGTATTTATTTGATGAAGATTTTGACAAATCAGGAGAAGTAATAAAATTTAAATCTGCTTACCTAAAGACCAAATTTGACCTTAAGATCACTATAAAACAAATATTAATTTTTGACGAGAATCTTAAAGGAGAATCTTCGGCACTTATTAAAGAACTTTTCTTAGATCTGGGTCTTTTCGATTTCGTTCTTAACGATCTAAAAACGGGCAACTGGCATCAAAAAGCGAGAGCCCTGTTTGTTTTTTCTCAACTCTCAATAGCGATACCCAATCATTTTATAGAACCCTTACTTAACGCATCAAGAGATGAATTGCGACAACAAGCTTTACTTTATTCTTTAAAATTAGCAGATAATAATCCGCTGTATTTTTTAGGAAAAATTAAAAAGCCGCTCACGATGTGGCAGCAGATCTATATAGAAAATGGCCTTAAATATTCATATCAGGGTACGATGCCAGATTTTTCGGTTTGGCTGGATCACAGTTTAGACAGCGTTGTTATTTTTTGTATCAAGATGATAGCCGAGTATAATCAGTTTGAGAATATTCCTCTTCTGATGCCTTTTCTTAAAAACTCCAATGAAGAAGTGCGTCTAGAAACTATTAAAAGTCTTTGTAAAATGGAACACGGAGAGCTATTAACGCACATAACCACCTCCTTCAGCGCAGAAACTCAGCTTATCAAAAAAGAAATGCTTGAGACAATACAAAGCATAGGTTCTTATGATAATCTGGAAGCACTAATCCCTGCAATGAGTAAAGAAAAGTGGAATATTAAGATTGAGTTTCACAAGGCTTCATGTCATTTTAAACCTGAATTAAAATATACAGTCTTTAGCAAAAAAGTAGGTGGTATTGAAGAAGCTCCCACTACTCCAACAATCGCTCACGGTTTTTAAGTAAAACAAAAAGATATAACATGGATATTAATTTTTACCATATTACAGAAATTGCCAGTTGGGTTTTTCTTGCCTATGGATTGATTATATGTTCTGGTTATGTATTCTCTGCCATATTTTCCCTCATCGAATTAAGAGATTATAAAAGGCGACACAATTTTCAGGATGAGATCGCATTGTTGCAGTCTTCTAATCTGCCTATGATCTCTGTCTTGGCGCCGGCTTATAATGAAGAAGCTAATGTTATTGAGAATGTGCGCTCGCTGCTAACTTTAAACTATCCTTCATACGAGATCGTCATAATAAACGATGGTAGTAAAGACAACACATTGCAGCGACTTATTGATACTTTTGATCTCGTTCCTGATGAACTTCTATATCCCAATTACATACCTACTAAAGAAGTTAGGAATATCTATGTATCAAAAAACAAAGCTTATAAAAGCATCAAGGTTATAGACAAAGAAAACGGCGGCAAGGCAGATGCTTTAAACACCGGGATAAATATTTGCAGCCATGAGATGATCTGCTGTATAGATGTAGATTGTATTTTAGAAAGAGACGCTTTACTTAAACTTATAAAACCGTTTCTCAATAACGAGAAAAAGGTAATCGCTTCCGGCGGAATTATACGTGTTGCTAACTCATGTATAATAGAAGATGGCAGAATTATAGAAGTTAAACTGCCTAACACTTTTCTCGCCAGAGCCCAGATTCTAGAATATTTTAGAGCTTTTTTAATGGGTAGAATGGCGTGGTCACGCGTTGATGGTCTTTTACTTATCTCAGGAGCCTTTGGCATGTTTGATAAAAAAACGGTTATAGAAGCCGGCGGTTACAATCCCAATACTGTAGGAGAAGATATGGAGTTGCTCGTGCGTATGCGTCGCATGATGCGCGAGAAAAATATTGATTACACCGTAGGCTTTGTACCAGACCCTTTGTGCTGGACAGAAGTACCACAATCCTGGAATATCTTACAAAGGCAACGCAACCGCTGGACTCGAGGAACGGTAGAAACACTCTGGGCTCACAGAAAAATGATCTTTAATCCTAAGTATAAAATACTTGGATTATTAAGTACGCCGTACTGGCTGTTTTTTGAGTGGTTAGCTCCAATAATAGAATTCGTAGGACTGGTTTTTTTCGTCTTCCTTTTAATATTCGGGCAGGTTGACTGGGTTGTTTTCTCCATATTTTTTACGGTCGTTTATAGTTTTGCTATCCTATTTTCGGTAACGGCATTGTTTTTTGAAGAATTTTCTTTTCAGCAGTATACGAAGCCGGCTTACATGTTTCAGCTTATTAGAACAGCTCTTTTAGAGCCTCTACTCTATCATCCCTTTGTGATGTGGGCAGCAATTATGGGAAATATCGACCTTATTCGCGGCAAAAAATCATGGGGACAAATGGTGCGTACCGGTTTAACAAATCCCGAAAAGAAAGTTGCTTAAAAGAAAACCTGACTTAATTTTGAATAAATCTATCACCCAATGACACTTACAATACTCAAGCGCAGACAAATACAATCCTCAGCGCTTGTAATTTTCGGCATTCTTATTTTTACGACTTTTTCTTCTGCCTACGCACAAGATAATCTGGGCACAGATGAGCTGTATACAAAGGCACGCAAAACCGCTTTTGATGATGACAATTATCCTGAAGCAATTAGACTTACTAAAATGGCACTGGCTAAAAGCCCAGATTATTTAGAAGTTAGCGTATTTCTGGGGAGGCTGTACACATTTACAGACAGTCTGCAGCAGGCACGCATGGTTTTTAATGAGGTTTTGCAAAAGGAAGCGGGTCACCAGGAAGCATCTTTAGCCTACGGAAATCTTGAGTATTGGAATGACAATTCGCCACGAGCTCTTGAAATCGTAAACAACGGAATCGAGGTACATCCCAAAGCTGAAAATCTATTATTGCTTAAAGCGAAAATTTTAAAAGATCTGGAAGAATACACAGCCGCGAGTGAAACGATAAATAAGCTCCTAAAAATAAATCCTAAACTCACAGCGGCAAGAGAATTGAACCAAACAATTCAGGTCATGTCTGCTAAAAATACAATTAGCGCTGCTTACGATTATGTATATTTTGATAAACGTTTTGATGACGCCTGGCATCTGGGAAGTATAAGTTACGGCCGCCAGACAAAATTAGGTTCTGTAACGGCGCGCTTCAACTACGCAAATAGGTTTAAAACCGATGGAACTCAATTTGAGATCGATATGTATCCTCGTATTTCAGATTTGTTTTATACCTATGTAAGTGGCGGTATTTCTAATAAAGATGGCATTTTTCCACATTATCGGGCTGGTTTTTCGCTTTATGCTAATTTACCGGCAGCATTTGAGGCAGATGCAGGTTTTAGGATGCTCGCTTTTGATGATCAAACATGGATCTATACAATAGGTGTAGGTAAATATTATAAGAATTACTGGTTTAATCTGCGTACATATCTTACTCCGTCAGACAGTTCAGTTTCACAATCCTATTCTTTAAACATACGTTACTATTTGGGTGGTGCAGATGATTACATCAGTTTTAAAATAGGTACCGGTATCTCACCAGATGATAGTACAGACAATGTTTTGTACAGCTCTGCAAACACATACAAATTAAAATCACATAACGTTGCTTTAGGTTACAGCGCGATATTTAATGATACTAATGTTATCTCAGTTCAACTGTCGCTCGACAATCAGGAATATGCAAAAAGTACACGCGGCAATCAAATATCTTTTGGTTTAGGCTATTCTAAAAGATTCTAACAAATGGTAAAGAAGATATTTTTTGCAATTATTATCTTCATTGTTATTATTCCACTTGGCATGTGGGCTGCGTGGTTTTTTACGCCCAATCAAAAATTAGTAGTTGCAGTTATAGATAAATCTGTAATTACGCAGAACCGCGAAAAACACCTCTCACTAAACTGGGTTTTAAACAACAACAGAATTACTAAAACCTCACATCAGGCCTATAACGCAAAAGCGGATTATTTTGGTTTTTTCCCCGAAGATGATGAAAATTACAAGATTAAAGGGCTTGAGCGTTTTACGCACACGCAATTAAAAAAATTGAGCAAAGATGCAGATGCTGTTTATTTTACAGACACGTATGGTGTTTACAGCAGCGACTGGTATAAAAAGGGAGATGGCGCGGGAAAGCCGGGATTGTTATATGGTGGCTTAAGCCAAAACGACGTCGATTTTCTAAAGCTGATGAAGAAGGAAAAGAAGTTAATTCTTGCCGAATTCAATACCATAGGCTCCCCAACTTTAAGCGAAAACAGACATGAATTTGAAAAATTGTTTGGTCTTAAATGGACAGGCTGGACGGGACGATATTTTGATAATCTGGATAAAGACAGAAACAGCGATATCCCGCAATGGATGGTTACCAGTTATGAATCCACAAACGGTACAAAGTGGAATTTTAAAAAATCAGGAATCATCTTTGTGGGAAAAGAACAACAGGTTATCGTTCTCGAGGAAGGGACTGATCTAAATCGCTCAATGCCTTTTATAAAAAGCACAAAAAATGCCCGGAAAAATCTTTCGCTGCCAGCGGAAATAAAATATCCATTTTGGTTTGATGTGATGCAACCAGATTTAGCGATAAACACGATTGCCGCATCCTTTGATATTGACGTGAATGCTAAAGGCAAAGCTTTATTAGCGCAACACAACATTCCGTTTAGTTTTCCTGCCGTAACCAGTCACACCGGTTCTGACTACGATTTTTACTACTTTTCAGGCGATTTTAGTGATAATCCGGTAAATTTTAAAAGCTCTTATTTTAAAGGGATTTCCGCTTTTAAAAGTCTTTTTTACGACGACCGCCAACCGCTGGAACGAGCAAGTTTTTTCTGGAAATTCTACCGCCCAATGCTAGGCAGTATTCTTAAAAATCAGAAGGCTAAATTGTAGTTATTTCTGGCTGGTATACTTGGTGTAAATAGAGTCTGGAATAATTTTAAAGCCGTTTGTGATCTTGTTATTTTTCAGCTTAAACGCATTAAAAGCGCTAATTAATTGCTCTTTTTTGGCTTTATCATCTATTGGGGTTTCATTCATATTTTCATCTAACCTAAAGAGATTATTTCCGTTAAGGTGATACTCACCCATTACAAAATCTATCATGCTGGTTTTTGTCTGCATAAGGGGGATTTTATGCCTGTTTTGGAAGGTTTTTGTAGTATCAAGCCCCTGCCCCATCCAGCTCTCAAATTCTGGTGTTTTAATCTTATAGTTGGTTTTTAAATAATTGATAAGACTGGGTGCGATATCAAAATGACTGGAAACCGATGCCATTACTTTTGTGCGTTTTAATAAAGGCGAGTAAATAATTAGCGGCACATGATAACGATCTATTTTTGTACTCAGCGGAATTTCAGGAATACGGTGATCTCCCGTAATTACGAAAATTGTATTCTCAAAGTCAGATCTTTTTTGATATTGCGTAAAGAAATCTTTTAGCGCATCATCTGCGTATAAAATCGTGCTGTACTGCTTTTTATAATTTTCGCGCTCAGCTTTTTCTACGGGATTCAGATCTATTTCGCTTAAGCGTTTTTCAAAATAATCGTTGTATTTGTTTTCCTCCTTAATTAAAAACGGACTATGAGTAGCGACCGTTAGAATCACACTTAGCTCAGGTTTATTACTTTTATCTGAATTTCTATTTTCAAAATAGTAATCAAAAACTTCTTTATCACCATAACCCCAGGTAAAGCCGTTATGCTCTGGTAATTTTTGATATGTGCCAGGAAAAGTCGCTTCATCATTGATCTCAGCAACATTATTCTTTTGAAGATACAGCTTCATATTATCAAAGCCAGAATCGCCGCCGTAGTAGAAAGATGTCTTATAGCCAATATTTTCAAGCACATTAAAAAGTGATAAATGGTCAGGCATATTTTCACCCATAGCCAGGTAACCATTTTTGCTAAAAGGCAATGAACTCATTAAAGACGGCAACACAGCAAACGTGCGCCCGCCATCGCTTAAGAAGTTTTTCCAGTACAAACTCTTTGTAGAAAGTGAATCGAGAAATGGAGTAAAACTGCCTAAATAAGCATCTTTATTAGAGAAAGCTCTGCCTAAACCTTCTACAAGAATAATTACAATATTGGGCTCTTCTTCCTGAGTTTGAAAAAATGGGGACAACACGTCTGTCGTGTCTGAAGTATGCAAAAATGGATACTCCTTATCTACATATTCAAAACTTTCGCCTTCATTGATATCTGCCAGATAACTGTCTGCGTAAATATCAACCTCATATTCTGGTTTGAATAAGTAATCATCTACAGAGCCGTAAAAAATTTGAGATTTATTGGTAACAATATTAGATGCAAAATCAGAATCGAGATCAAAATTATTAGAGCTTTTAACACTGCCAAAAATGAGCAGAACTAAAGAAATGATCGGCAAAAAAATCGCCAAATATAGGTTCATTTTTAGCCTTTTTGGTATAAAAATCAGAACTAATATTAAAGGTGCAATCACCAGAAGAAATACGAAAACCGAAAGAAAACTCACACTTCCCGAAGCTCCCACAGTTTGCGAAATATCTGCATATGAATACCCAAAAAGATCAGCTCCCAGCGTTACTAAAGCCTCATTAAAATAATTGATTAGGAGCAGATTAATACAGAAAAAGAGAATTAAAAACACCGAAGCGCTAATCTGCGCGATCCTTTTGGAAAACAAAGAAACGAGTAAAAATACCAACGTAAAAGGAAGCAGGCATTTTAACCACAATTGCAGATCTATAAACCAACTTATCGCAAGTAATTTAAAACTACCCTGTGGTAAAGCATGGCTGTAAGCATAAACAGACAACTCAATTATCCGGTAAAAAAGCATGAAAATCAGCCAGATTATAGTAAAAATCGCAGCAGATTTTAGGGCGAAAAGCACCTTCTCTAAAATACTATTTTTCTCAGGAGTAGAATCTTGATCCATCATTGATTTAGGAAAATGATCAGGACAAGATAAAGGTTGTTAGCGATTTAAAAAAATAAGATTATTCCTGTTAGCAAATTGTTTATTTACAAGCTTCAAATTATTATTTAGCTAAATATTTAGGTAGCCGTTAATTTTATGTAAACACAAAATTTATTTCTTCTTTATTGTTCTAATTTTAAAATACCAACTTTCAAATTTTATGTAATTAACCACTACTTCAAATGATTAAAAACTACACGCTTAAATTACTACAATTACTTCCTGTTGCTTTTGTTTTTTCGCTCGTTTTACAAGCCGAAAATTCGCTCGCTCAAACGCAGCAACCACCGGCGCTTTCTGCAATAAAAGAAGCAGATTTAAAAAAAGACCTGTTTGAAATGGCAAGCGACTCGATGCGCGGGCGCCGTGCAGGTACTTTAGACGAATTTCGCGCTGCGGCCTGGGTCGCTCAGCAGGCTCAGGAAGCTGGTCTTGAACCTGCCGGTGATGATGGGACTTACTTTCAATTTTTCAATTTAAAAAGAACTACAGTTTCAACAGAAAGTGAAATTTCCCTTAACGGAAAAAAACTTGAAATGTGGAAAGAAGCCTGGGTAACTGCACCAACTGAAGCTTCTGTAAAATCGGCTGTAACCTGGCAAAAATCGCTCGCAGACACTACAAAATCCCTCTCGGGGAAGGTAATCGCGATGGATTTAATCCCGCCGTCTCCCCTTCCAGCAGAAGGGATGAGTCTTTGGGTTTACAGATATGCTTTATCTGCAATACGCCAGCAAGCCGGCCAACTTATAAAACAAGGCGCGGCAGCAGTAATTCTTGTAGCAGATTCTACGGCACAATCGCAAATAGGATTCTTTGGTCACGGTTTTGAAGAAGGTCGTTACCAGATAGAAGGCATGAACCCGCCAGATACTAAAGCTGCTCCCGTAGTTTTAGTCGGCTCTAAATTTAAAGACGAGCTGATGAAAAGTGATGCTGAAATTTCGCTACAGCTAGGTGTGAATATTTTTGATTATCCTTCAGAAAATGTAATCGCAAAAGTTCCCGGTACAGATCCTGAACTTAAAAACAAATATGTACTTTTTAGCAGTCATCATGATCATGACGGTGTAGGTGTTCCTGATAAAGATGGCGATTCTATATGGAATGGTGCAGATGACAATGCTACGGTTTCTGTGGCTTTGCTGGCAATAGGAAGAGCATGGAAAGCAAATCCCGGTAAACGCAGCGCTCTTTTTGTATGGCACGGCGCAGAAGAACGTGGTCTTTTAGGTTCGCGCTATTTTGTAAGACATCCTGTGGTGAAAAAAGAAGCTATAGTCGCTGTTCTCAATGGTGATATGATAGGTAGAAATGACGCGAATTCTGCAGCCTTGCTGGGGTCTATAGAACCTCATCGCAATTCGCAGCAGCTTGTAGATATGGCGATGAGCGCAAATGATGAGCTTACACATTTTAAAGTAGATACTTCATGGGATGCAGAAGAACATCCTGAGCATTGGTACTTCCGCAGTGATCATTTGCCTTATGCGCAATGGGGAATTCCGTCACTTATGTTTACTACTTTGTTGCATCCTGATTATCACACTCCGCGTGATGAGCCGGAAGGCATAGATATAACCAAGCTTACTAAAATGACAAAGTGGATGTACGGGACAGGCTGGAAAGTTTCAGAAAGTACAGCTGCGCCTGCTTTAGAAGAATAGATTTTATCAATTGCTTAACAACTTTACACAGGTTTGGGTTTATAGATTTCACTAACTTGAACCTGCTTAAAAAAAGGCAATAAAAAGATTCATATGATGAATCGTAAAAAATTTCTATCAACATTTGGTTTGGCCGGATTATTTTTGGCTTTGCCAAAGGTTGCTAACGCGAAACAAATGGAAATCAAACAGTTTCATTTTAAAGACGACGGTAAGATACCCAATAGTAAATATTCCCTTTTAGTCTATAAAAACGCCTTTTCTGAGCGAAATACCGCCGGCGCGAAATGGCTTGAAGACACATTTGCTGCTAATAACTGGACGAATTCCTGGCGAAATGGCATATACGACTTTCACCATTATCACAGCACTTCACATGAAGTTCTTGGGGTTTATTCTGGCGCGGCTCTAGTTCATTTAGGTGGAGAGCAAGGCGAAAAAGTAAACATAGAAGCAGGAGATATTATCATTATTCCGGCAGGTGTTGGCCATAAGAACCTGGGAGGTTCTAACTTAGGAATTGTAGGAGCTTATCCTGATGGTAGAAGCTGGGATATCAATAAAGGCTTAGACGGAGAAAGACCTGCTGCAGATAAAAACATAGCTGCTCTGCCAATTCCGGAAGCCGATCCTCTTTCTGGTAAGGAAATGCCAGAATCATGGACCAACGCATAAATCAAGAATCATCACTAACTAACTATAATAAAACATGACCAAATATCTATTTTCAACTAAAAACTTTATTTATCTGTTCTGTGTCTCGATCATGACACTTACCGCCTGCAAGAACGATGCAACAGATAAATCTGAAACTTCAGATGAAAAATCTAATCTTGCAATAAGTTCTAACAATGCAGATCTTACAGTACCTGAAGGGTTTGGCGTGATTAAAGTCGCAGATTCTTTAGGTGCAGCAAGACATATAGCTGTAACAAAAGAGGGCGGGATTTATGTAAAATTAAACCAACCTAAAGACGGTAAGGGAATTGTTTATCTTCAGGATAAAGACGGCGACGGCGTAGCAGATTCAACCAGCACCTTTGCTAATTATGGCGGTACCGGTATTTATTTAACTGACGGTAATCTCTATGCAACTTCAGACCAGGAGATATTTCGCTATAAGCTTGATGCTGATCAAAAAGTAACTAATCCTGAAAGTCCGGACACAATTGTAACTGGTCTTATCAATCGCAGGCAGCACGCGTCTAAATCAATTACACTTGATGGTACTGGCAATATTTATGTAAACATTGGCGCATATTCTAATGCGTGCCAGGTACAAAGCAGAACGCCTGGTTCACCGGGAATGCAGCCCTGCCCTATTTTAGATTCTGCCGGCGGGATCTGGAGATTTAATGCAGACCGATTAAAACAAACTTATGGCGATGGTACACGCTATGCTACCGGACTTAGAAATGTAGTAGGTCTTGACTGGAACACTCAAAATGACAAGCTTTTTGTGATGCAGCATGGTCGTGACCAATTGCACACTCTTTTCCCTGATCTTTACGATGAAAAAACTTCTGCCGTTCTTCCTGCAGAAACAATGTATATGCTGAATGAAGGAGACGATGCCGGCTGGCCTTATATCTATTACGATCAACAAAAAGAAGAGAAAATAGTTGCTCCGGAATATGGTGGCGATGGTGAGAAAACAGGCGGTGAGAATGCAAATGACCCTGTTGCAGCATTTCCTGGTCATATGGCACCAAATGCTTTATTGTTTTACACGGGAGATATGTTTCCTGAACGATATAAGAATGGGGCTTTTATAGCCTTTCATGGATCATGGAATCGCGCACCCGAACCACAGGAAGGTTATATGGTAGCATTTGTTCCATTTGAAAACGGAAAACCAAGTGGTGAATATGAAATTTTTGCTAATGGTTTTGCCGGTATGGAAAGAGTAGAATCTCCTGGTGACGCAGCTCACAGACCAACTGGTTTAGCGCAAGGTCCTGATGGTTCCCTCTATGTTTCTGATGATACGGGCGGAACAATTTATCGTATAGTTTATAATCAAAAATAAACTTGCGATCATGAAAATAAGAATAGTAGCGCAGCCAATTCTAGGCTTAGCTTTTTTAATGCTTATTGGTTGCAATGGCGAAAAAAAGAAAAGCACAGTAACCGAATCTGATGTAGAAGTGCAGGAAACTACTTCTTCTGCTCAAACTGCTGCAGAGGAATCACAAGAGGAAATACCGGCCTTTATGGAAGCAGGTAAAACTGTTTACACACAAAACTGTTTGGTTTGTCATCAATCAACAGGTAGTGGCGTTCCAGGCTTAAATCCGCCGTTAAAAGACACAAAATACGTTCTGGGTGAAAAAAATCAGCTAATAAGTATTGTATTAGATGGCTCTAATGAAGGACTGGTTGTGAAAGGCTCGACTTTCGCGAATGCGATGCCTCCTTTTGCTTCTCTAAGCAATGAGGATATCGCTAATGTGACATCATACATCCGTAATAGTTTTGGCAATAAAGCTGAACCAATTACGCCTGAAGAAGTTGAAACTGTACGCACGCAAACCAAGTAGAATTTTAAAATGAAAATAAAAAATGGAATATAGAAAACTAGGAATCACAGATCTAAATGTTTCAGCAATAACCTTTGGTGCCTGGGCTGCCGGAGGATGGATGTGGGGCGGCACAGAACGTAAAGATGCTATACGTGCAATACAAGCAGCTTATGATGAAGGTGTAACTTCTATAGATACAGCTCCTGTCTACGGCATGGGTACAAGTGAAGAAATAGTTGGCGAAGCTATAAAAAATTACTCCCGCGATAAAGTGCAAATACTAACAAAATTTGGAATGCGCTGGGATGTTCAAAAAGGCGATTTTTCCTTCCACAGCAAAGATAACAGCGGTAAAGAAATCGATTTGTACAGATACGCCGGTAAAGAAAGTGTTATTAAAGAAGTTGAGGACAGTTTAAAACGTTTGGGCACAGATTATATTGATCTGTATCAAATACATTGGCCAGATACTACAACTCCTATTCAGGAAACTTTTGAAGCTGTTGCGAAACTAATTGAGCAGGGAAAAGTGCGTTATGCCGGAGTGTGTAACTACAATGTAGAGCAGATGAAAGAGGCTGAAAAATACGTGAATTTAGCATCAAATCAAATTCCATTCAGTATGGTAAATAGAGCTGTAGAAGATGAAGTTGTTCCCTATTGCATTGAGAATAACAAATCAATTTTAGCGTACAGCCCCATGGAACGCGGATTACTTACAGGTAAAATAAAGCCCGGTCACGAATTTGCAGAAGGTGATCACCGTGCCAGCAATAAATATTTTACTGAGGAAAGCATTAAAAAGACAAACGGTTTCCTTGATAAAATAAAACCTATAGCTGATGAGAAAAATGTCAGTTTGGCTCAGTTAGTTCTAAAATGGACCATTGAACGCCCCGGAATAACAATAGCATTAGCAGGTGCCCGTGATGAAAGCCAGTCTGTGCCAAATGCAAAGGCAGCAGATATTAATTTATCAGGAGATGAAATTGAATTTATTAATAAAGAACTGGAGAAAATTAGTTAATTCGTTTCGGTATTAACTTTTTTCAGAATAGCGTCGACGCAGTTAATACCGTCGATCGCGGCAGAAATAATTCCACCGGCATAACCGGCGCCTTCACCACATGGGTATAAACCTTTAACATGAATATGCTCCAGCGAAACCGGATCACGTGGAATAGAAACAGGAGAGGATGTTCTACTTTCAGGTGCGTGTAAAACTGCATCGTTAGTATAATATCCTTTCATTTTTTTACCAAATGCTATAAAAGCTTTGCGCAAGCGTTTCGCGATAAGCGGTGGCAGAACTTCATTTAAATCTACAGAAACAATCCCTGGCTGATATGAAGTTTTCGGGAAATCTTTAGAAACGCGTTTTTCAACAAAATCAATCATGCGTTGTGCCGGAACACGCTGAGTTTTACCGGCAGCTTCCCAACAAGCTCGTTCTACTTCTTTCTGAAAATCGAGACAAACAAAGGGATTATCGGGTAAAGAGTTGGGTAAATCAGCTGGTTCTACACTTACTACAATTCCCGAATTAGAATACGGATTGTTGCGTTTGCTTGGGCTCCAGCCGTTAGTAACCACCTCTTCCTGATTAGTGGCGCAGGGAGCAATAATGCCACCCGGGCACATACAAAAAGAATAAACTCCTAAGCCATCTACCTGTTCCACCAGACTGTAAGAAGCCGGTGGTAAATAGGGATTGTCATTATCACCATAATATTGAATGGAATCAATTAAGCTCTGCTGATGCTCTATACGCACACCCAAGGCGAAAGCTTTGGCCTCTATTTTAATTCCTTTTTTGTGAAGCAGATAAAAAATATCCCTTGCTGAATGACCTGTGGCCAAAATTACCTCATCAAAAGAAAGCCAATTTTCATCATTTATTTGAATAGCTTTTATTTTATTATTTTCGATTTGAAGATCTGTGAATTTTGAATCAAAATGCACTTCTCCGCCGGCCTCGATAATAGCTTCACGCATCGCGGTTATTATCTTAGGCAACTTATTTGTACCAATATGTGGATGTGCATCGACGAGAATATCTGGATCTGCACCAAAATGTACAAACCACTCCATTGCCTTTAATACATTACCTCGTTTTTTAGATCGCGTATAGAGTTTGCCATCAGAATAAGTTCCTGCTCCGCCCTCGCCAAAACAATAATTAGATTCGGGATTTACAGTTTGTTCTTTATTGATTTTTGCCAGATCACGTCTTCGCGAACGCACATCTTTTCCTCTTTCGAAAATAATTGGTTTTAATCCGCCTTCTATTGCGCGTAAGGCAGCATATAATCCTGCTGGACCCGCTCCTATAATCGCGATTTCTTTCGCAGAAGCGACGTTTTTGGGCACAAAAGGGGAGATTTTTACCCGATTTTCACCGATTTTCCACAGCTCTACCTGTAGCATAAGCTTAACCGGTTCATTGCGTGCATCTATAGAACGCTTTCTTATACGCCAATCCTGAATCTGAGACTTTCTAAATTTGGATTTTTCAAGTGCAAGTTCAAAAATGTAATCATGATCTTCCTGTTGCTGCGGTAAAATAGAAATCTGAACAAGCGTACTCATTACAGTGGATTTTTGGGTGAGGAAAGTAATCTTTAATTCTGACCTTTTTTCTTCCGCTTGATCTGCATGGGCTTCCTGTAAGCTTTAAACTTTTCAACCCTCTTTGAAATAAATAAACTTATCAAATAGCAGGTTATTAAGCCAACAGCAATAGCCACATAATCAGTTACGATATCATCAAGTGCAATACAAATGATGATCGCCAGCACACTGAAAGCATTTACAAAAAGAGAAATCTGGTGATGCTTTAAACCCAGCCTTAATAGCAGGGAATGAATGTGGAGTTTATCTGGTGAAAAAGGAGAACGCTTTTGCATTAACCTAATTATCATAATACGGGAAGTATCAAAAATGGGATAGATAAAGAGAACCATCGCAAGGCTTACAGAATTATCTATTTTGAAATCTGCATAAGAGGGTAAACCTTCATTTACTTTTAAAAAAGTGACCAGCATTACCGCACAAAAGAAACCTATGAATAGAGATCCTGTATCACCCATAAATATTTTAGCGGGATGCCAGTTAAAACATAAAAAGCTAATAATTCCCCCAGACATGGCCGCGCACAGTAAAGCAATGTTAGTAAAGCCCGTAATGTAGAACCATACACCCAGAAAAAGTGTGCATAGTAATGCTATTGATCCTGCCAAACCATCTATACCGTCTACCAGATTAAAAGAGTTGGTGAGCCCCACTATTACAAACACAGTCATTGCAAAACTCAGCCATTCTGGAAATATGATATCAAAACCAAGACTATAAAATGAAGTAATATAAATTTCGCCTAATCCTACAACAACACCAGTCGCAACAATTTGTATTAAAAACTTTATCGTAGAAGACAATTCTACCATATCATCTCTAATACCTGTTATTGCTAACACTATAAGAGCAAAAAACATGTATTTGTACTCACCAAAGAACTCCATGGGAGTCCAGATAAATGCAGAAAGCATAAAACCTACAAATACGGCTACGCCGCCCATTGTGGGAATATTACCTACATGCAATCTTCTTCCGCCCGGAACGTCAACAACCTTTCTTCCTAAAATAATTCTAATTATCTCAGGGAGTGTAATTAAGCCAATTACTAAAGCTGTGAAAAAAGCAAAAAATATAAGTATGAGTGGTGTCAATATCGTAAACTCAAGATTTGAGCAAATATAGGTATTAGTATTTATATCGATATTCCAAATTATGTTTAGAAATGATAGATATTATTCTAATTAGTCTAATATAGTATTACTCTTCTTACTTAAACTTCTTATCTTTTTTAGCTTGTGAGTTTTTAAAAAAATTAAGTAATTTTTGACGTGAATGTAAGTATATTTATTAAAAGTAATAGGTAGAATTTTACTTTTCCCTAAAGTACTTTTTCTATCGCCTTCATACTGAACAATTAACTTGGGATAGTACACAACTTTTAGATTATTTTCCCAGAATCTCAGACACCACTCCATGTCTTCTACATACATAAAAAAATTATCATTTAGTAAGCCTACTTTCTTTATGGCCTCTTTAGAAGTAATCATAAAAGCCCCAATAACCCAATCTACTGTTTGTGCTTTTGAGTAATTTACCTTTTTAGTAAGTATAGATTTCCTCTTTAGGAATAGCCGGTGAAACAATCTTACAATTATCGCTTTCGGAGTAATAAATGAACGGCACGTATCTTGTATTTCCCCTCTGCTGTTAATGATTTGTGCACCTAAAAGACCAATGCTCTTATCTTCTTTAAGAAGACCAATTGCTTCCGGTAATGCATCATTAACTATAATTGTATCTGGATTTTGAATTATTATAAATTCACCAAGTGCGCTAGCAATGCCCTTATTCATACCATATGCAAAACCTTTATTCTCAGGATTAAAACACCAAACTATCTGTTTATATTTCTCTATTAATCCTACCTGCCGAGTCTCATCATACAATGAATTTGAAGAAACAACAATTTCATAACTTATATCAATGCATTTTGTATTAATCGCCTGAGCACATTTCAATACATCATCTAAGGAATTGTATTCAATTATAATAAAAGAGATTTCAACAGATTGTTTCATTACTATCTTATTTTGAGTATTAACAACTCATTTTTTTAGAAAATCTTGAATATTTGATTTTACTTAGTAAAATGGCTGTTAATTTCTTGAATACAGGAACATAACCAGAAAGAATAAAGAAAAAAACACGCAAAATATCCTTAAAAGTTGCTTTTTTATATTTAAAAACTTCCTTAGTAAACACTTCTTTGGCCTTTTTGAATTTTCGCTCTCTAAGGTAAAGACATGCTATATCAAACCATTGAAACTTATAGATCTCCTCTCTTTGCTCTTTTGTAAAAGCGGCGATATCATCTCTATATTTATTTAGAAACTTGGCTTTAATCTGATAAGCCTTTTCTGCCACGGGATAATTTCTAAAACCCTCAATTTGCATATAGGTGTCATAGTGAGGACTTATTGCCATTTTGAATTTTCTATAAAAACGTACCAAAAATTCAAGATCCTGATGCCTTTTAAAACTTTCATCAAAATAACCAATTACATCAAAAATCTCTTTTCGCAGTAATAGCGTTGAACTGGGTGTACTTGTTTTGCCAGTTAAAAAATCATAACAATAATTTCCATCTGCTCTCTCATTAATGCTATAAGTAGTATAAGCATATTGCTTATAGCGTCTTACATGATAACAACTCACTCCACCCCAACTATTATCAAGACCTTCAATTGCTTTTATTTGATTTTCAATTTTATCTCTACAAAAAAAATCATCGTCATCAAGAAGAGCCACATAAGAAGATTTGGAAAATCGAAGTCCAGTATTGCGCGCAGCAGCACCATTCTTATTTATTTCATGTTTTAAATAGGTAACTCTGTTATCCTCGTGATAATTTAACATAATCTGTTGCGTTTCAACCCTGTACCTATCTCCAACAGTATTATCATCTACAACTATTACATTGACATAAGGATATGTTTGATTAAGCACACTATCTATGGCTCTTGCAAGAAAAATAGCTCGCTTATAAGTGGGTATTATAACATCAACGGTCTTCATTCTAAAAATTTGAAGATTGCAAAATTAAACGAGTAGGGTGAAAGATCGTATGATTTACCTAATAAAATAGCTGTTCTAACATAATACAAGCTAATAAAGCAAATCATACCGGCAGTTGCCAGTACCTTTTTTTTTAAATCAAATATTTTTAGAAAGTCAGGTACTAAAATTATCATAAACGGAAACAAATAATTATTAACTCTGAGAAAAACCTCCCCTGGAAGTGTAGGGTAAAAAACAGCAGTCAAAAGCATGAGCGTAGAGAAAAAAGCCATATTAAAGAAAATACCATGATTCTTCACTCCATAGGTAATATTTTTCTCTAATATCAAAAAGAAAAGGGAGATAACGATTTGTACAGCTATAAGTGTAAGTTCTATAGATACCTCTTTTTGCCGAGCTAAAAAATAACCATAAGGAGAATTGAGTATTATGAATGTCAAAAAACCAAGGGCGGTATTAAAACCAAATAGTATAATAATTTTATAGAAAAGTGTAATCTTTCTATTAAGCAGAAAGTAAAGTGGAAATAATATAATAATTGATAAATGGGCAAAAAGTGCAGCAATAATAGTAATCAACGTAAAGTACAAAAATTTTCTCTGTTGAATAAGTGGCACACAATATCCCAGAAATATACTTATAGCCAAATATTGTCTCATTTGATTAAAGGCGCCAAGATAAAAGGGACCAATGAAAATAAAGATCAATAATGACAAATAAATATCTGAACTATATAATAGAATGAAACGGCTAAATCCCCACATCGTAATGATTGAAATTATAAGGAATATCAGCTGTTGTGTCCCACCAATATATGCGATTACTTTAACCAGTAAAATATAGCCATATTCCTTTACAGCTACGGGGTTACCTTTAACAATATTTTCAAAAATTTGATGATATTCTAATGTGTCTCTTCCTACATTAATGCCACGAAAACCACAAATTATTATTAAAAAAGCTGAAAGCAGATAGAATAAAGAAGGATTTTTATTTTGAGTACTTAGAGCGTAGATCAGCAGAGCAAAAACAAAGAGAAACACATACATAAAATCCTTAAGATTTTTTTAAAGATACATTATCTGTAGAATCTTTTTTTACTTTTAAATAAAGTCTAGGGAATAAAGCTCGAAAATAAATTTTTACATAAATAAGCAAGCTATGATAAATACCACGATCTCTTTTAATATATTTTGAATACTCTTTTACATTAAAACCCAAAGGTGAATTAATTAAACTAATCCTTTTATTTAATGGAATTTCAGGGTTACACCAATCTGCTACACCCTCATTTCGGGGACATGTTGCTATATATTCTCTTGTGGTATAACATTTAAAACCTGCGTTAATAGCCCTTATTCCATATTCAAAATCACCATGAGCATGTGTAAATTCCTTAGAAAGATTTCCTATTTCCTTAAAAATTAGTTGAGGAATCAAAACTACATTTCCATTAATATATCTACACTCCTGCAAACCACCATTTGGAATGACTGCCCCCTTTAAAGTATGCCCCCCATAACTAAATTCATTATTCTCATTATTAGACCTGCAGGCACCTGTTATTATACCAGGATTCCTATCTTTTTTTATAACCTGATTATACGTATTGAACAATGCTTTAAAGGCATTGTCATCTAACATTGTATCATCATTAAGCCAAATATAAAAATCATAGTCTTTGACAGCAGAGGCTGTTTGCCACGCCAACCTCATTCCATTGTTCCAATATAAGTCGCCCGAACCATTAATTATATTTACCTGCGAAAATTTAGTCAATATAGCAGTTGAAGTTCCATCTGTACTACCGTCATCTACAAGATAAACATCTACAAAATTATCTTGATTGAATAGATGAGAGAGGCATTTTAGAGTTTTCTCTTTTCTGTTAAAACATGTTAGAAGGACAGCTATTTGCAAAATCTTTATTTTATAATTTTCTTATAAATCTGGCAGGATTCCCAGCCCAAATCTCATCAGACGGAATTTCTTTAGTAACAACAGAATTTGAACCCACTACAGACCTATCTCCTATAGATACTCCTTTTAGAATAGTGCTGTGTGCCCCTATAAAAACATCATTCCCGATGATCACCCTAACAGACTTTTTTGCAGCCACATCTTCATTAAAATTTCTTCTAACGCTGAATTTCAGACTATGGAAATCTGTGTCATAGATACATACTCCGCCTCCTAATTTCACATTGTCACCTATAACTATTTCTTTATGAGCCACCAGTGCGGTTGAACTCATACCAACATTATCCCCTATAATTAATTTACCCTCCTTGCCTACAACAAATGTACATCTTTGAGGACGACCTATGGGATTACCTCTTAAACCATTATTCATTTTAAAATTGGCTCCAATCTTCAAACTCCCTGTACGTGCGACTTCAATATATGGGATACCTTTAGTAACAAAATTTTTAAAATCAGAATTATTAAGATACAGTATTAAAAAGGATATAGTACCCTCTAGCCCCGCCAGAATTCTATCGATTATTTTCCTATAGCCTTTAAAAGCAAGAGATAAAAATTGTTTCAATGTAAAATTCTTCCTTTATGATTTAGAAGTTTTCCTTAAAATCCCGCATATACTCCCTTCCAAAAATAAATAAGAAAGAAAATAGCAATCCCAGAATAACGCTTCCGGAAAGAATCATTACCCTGTTGGGTTTATATTTTTTATACGGAACAACAGGAGGTTGAATTATAGTGAAAACCGGTGTATCCCTTTTTACCTGTAATCGCTGAGTTTCCACCTGTTTTGCAAGTTCTGAATAAACGCTGTAATTAAGGTCATATTCAGTTTGCAAACGTTCAAGCATAGTACTACTCCTTGCTGTGCTACTGTATAAATTGCGATCAGTAAAATTAGCCAGTTTGGTTTGAGAAATTTCAAATTCTTCTTTACTTTCTTGTAACCTTTTCTCCAGATATTCCAGTTGAAAATTCGCTTTTTCTATCTGAAATTCAATAATGGTTTTCTGTAGAAGATTCTTAGCGCGATCTGCCATTTCTGCAGCTGCAAGAGGTTCTGGCATTTCTGCATTTATCATTATAAATCCTTCCTTTTCATTAATTTCAATAGAAACCTGTTGTTGCAAAAAGGCAAGCGTCATACGTTCCTCTTCAGACACTCTTGCCAAAGAATCTCCCAATTTCTTTATAGGCTTTCCTTCCAGATTTTTAGAAGATCTAAAGGATGATATTATAACACCAGGAAGTCCTATTGTATATTTCTTTATATCTGCTAAAAAACCTGGATCATAGTATTCTTTATAATAAGTAGCAAAAGATATTTTATCCTGAGCAGCTTCAATATCTAACTCTGTATTTAGGAGTTCTTTTTGAAAAGCTAGGCTCTCAAAAATCTTAGGATACAAAATAGGTGCTATTTCTGTACTACTACTCATACCACTAAGATTAATACCAGCCATAGCCGCCAACCCACCCAGACTACCGCCTAGTTTGGTACTTCCACTACTCTGAGGTACCAATGTCGTTGTAGAAAAGTATGAATTCTTGGTGAAAATTGCTATAAAAAAACCTACCAAAATAAAAATTAAGGTAATTCTAAAAATCAAAAATCGTTTTACATAGTATAATGACAAAAGATAATTTATGTTAACACCTTTCTCATTAAATAATTCCTTCTTATTTAAAACTAAATTAGACATAGTTAATTAGATAGGCGATCAATAATTAAACCAATAGTTCCTAAACCTGTTGTTAAAGCTACAACCTCCTGGATCGATAAGCCGCCAGTCCTCTCAGGTTTTGGAGGAACTAAAACTACGGCTCCAGGTTCTAATTTAGGATAATCTTTGAATAGCACCCAATTACGAGTAGCCTTTACATCTCCATTAGTATAAATCACATATACTTTACTTCTCTTAGCCTCTGCCGTAAATCCACCCGAATTTATTATGTAGTCCTTCAGTGTTAATTTTTTATCGTATCTAATTAAAGAGGGAGCAAGAACTTCACCTCTCACTTCAATGGTTTGTCTTTCTGATGGTATTGTAAGAATATCACCTTCCTGAAGAATTATATCATACTTCGAGTACTTCCCCCCATCAGATAATATCCTTTTCAAATTTAAACCTATGCGAAAATCTGATTCTTCTTCTTGAACTTCTACAATAGAATCCTGTTCTCCTATATCTTTCAGTAGCTCATGTTGCTGATCTACATTATTAGTATTTTTCTTTCTCACCAGAGTAGCGCCTTCAATATAGGCATATGGAGATAGCCCCCCGGCATATTCTAATAAATCTGACACGCGATCATTCTTACTTGTTATAGTGTAATTTCCAGGATAACTCACTTCCCCTTCTACTTGTACCTCTTTCTGGGGAGAATATCCCTTTAAATATCTTACTGAAACATGATCAAATGGCTTTAAACTAAACCCGGCACCTGTTTCTATATCTAAATCAATAGTACTTGACCATTGAAAACGTTTGCTCAGAGTCTCAAAATTTCCATCTTCAAGACGTCTGGAAATGTCAATCACACTCACATCTGCTCCCTCTTTAAAACCCCCTGCAATTGCAATAAGATCTTCAACCTTCAAACTATCAATATATTCAATTGTTTGCGGGTTATTTACCGCACCATTTATAGTTAAGGTCATTCTTTCACGCAGTGCATTTTTGTCGAAAACATATACACTATCCTCACGCATCAGAGGTATGTCAAACTTTTTATCTAATAGCTCATTTATTGAGAATGACTTTGCCTCTCTTCTGTAACCATTCTTGATTCTATAGAGTATTCCACGTTCCATTAGAGCCTCTTCTTTCACACCTAGAGCATTTTCAAATAGTGTATAGAGTGACGTGGAATCTTTTAGTTCATATGCACCTGGTCTGTAAACTGCCCCAGAAATACTTATCTTATTCTCATAACGATCTACTATTTCTTCTATAATTATCTCATCACCATCCTTTAAACTAATCGAATTTTCACCGAGTACTATTTCTTTTACAGACCGCTGTTTGCCTGTAATTCTATTAATAACAATTCTGTCTTTATAAGCTGCAGATGTAAATCCTCCAAAGAATTCTTTTAAATCCTTAAAAGTTTCATTCTCTTTAATTTCATAAATTCCAGGACGCTTTGCGGCCCCTTCTACAGTAATTTTTTGCACATAAGGTCCTACAATTATAACATCCTGATCTTTTAGATATTCATTTCCGGAATTGTTTCCGTTCAAAAGAAATTTGTAAATATCGAAATTAGAAATTTGCCTGCCATTTCTTATCAATTTTATATTTCTAAATGTTCCATTCTCGCTGGGTCCACCAGATGCATACAATGCATTTAAAACAGTAGAAAGAGCCGACAATGAATAAGTACCAGGTGTCTTCACCTCTCCAATTATATTGACCTGCACTCTACGAATATTGTTTAGTGAAATATCAGTATATATCTTATAGGGACTTTCTTTAGCAGCGTTAATCCCAGAATATATCCTACCCAGACTACTTCTAATCTTATTACGAGCCTGATCAATAGATAGACCGCTTAAGAATATAGGTCCTACACTTTCTATGCGTATAGCACCATCTGGTCCTATTGTATTTTCATATGTATTTTCAGCGGCACCCCAGATATTAATAGTTAAACTGTCACCAGGACCTAATTGATAATTTGATGGTGTGGCTAAATTTAAAGTTGGCTCAAATGATATATTTGAATTGCTAAAAAAATCAAATCCGAAAATTTTATTTTTTTTTGCTGGTATGGAATCGTTCAGACCTGTATGACCAAATAATTGTTCAGAGTCTTCCTGCTTTATTGGGTCATTTTTCAATGTCTTGCTTCTGAAAACTTCGCTTTCCGGCGGAAGAGCCATAATGCGCCTTCGCAGTTTAGCAATTTGCACTTGTGACATCCCACGTCCCGCAGCTAATACTTCTAATTCATCAAGAGTATAGCCCTCATCTTTTGCTCTCTCCCAATAAGTTCTTATTTGAGCATCTGAAAGATCATCAACATTAATTTCTGTTATCTGATCACTAATATTTTGTGAATTGACATTTTGAACACATGTAAGACTAATAAATATTATGAATAATATAAATCGATACTTCATTCGATAATTAATTTGCTTTAAAATTGAAAAATAACATCAACATACGACCTTCTGAATTTTGCAAAATAAAGGTTTTTACATGGTTTAATAAAGAAAAAGATGATGTCATTACTAGTCAAATATATTAAATGAGGTTTTAGTAAAAATATTGTATTTAAATTGGACGCTAGAATAAATAAATATAAGATAAAGAAGAACCAAATAAGTTACTAACTCTATTACTATAATCATATCCTACCGAAACTTTAAATTCTCCAAAATGGGAAGGATAAGAAAGTTGCCAAAAACTATAAATTGCATTCTCTTTATATTCAAAAGGTTGCATATATGTACCATAATTTGTCGCAAAACTTATTTTCATCAAATAATTTAATTTTCCTATTTCACCTCCTAGGCCAAAGTGATGTATAATACTCCTATTTGTTAAAAGTGAGTAATCATCTATATTGGCTTTTATAAATGGTGTACCAATTGAATTCCCAAAATATGTCCACCCTGACTTATAAATTCCATTATAGAAATAAAAATCACCCCCACTAATTGAACCTCCTCCATACTCTTTCGGTCGACCGCTTTGTGAGACTGTTTGATTATATTCATATAAAATTTTAGAAAAAATAGATTCATGCCCTAACTTAAAATACACTCCCCACACTCCATCAGGAAAGTTTTTCAACTCACGTCCTGAACGATCTTCAAAAATAGATTGATAATAAAACCGCAAGGCATATTCGTCTCTTTTTATCCTATAATCAATATGGTATGATCCCAAATGATTTCCTAATGCATTTCTTTGATCTGTTGATATAGAACTACCTCCCCCACCATATCCTATAAAAATCCGCAAAAAATCTTTAAAATCGGTTGGTTGAGGACCAAAATCGGGCGAATTACCACCCCACTGCGCATAATGATCTAAACCTATTGATAGCACCTCATTGCCAGTTAGAGCAAGATCAAAGGCTATATTTTTATGATGAATTCGGGTATTATTCACATATCGTGGGTCATTCATTTGATAGTGATGTAATTTCCATTCAATATTTAACCAATCAAAGATCTTTATAGGGCGATTACTCTCTAATTGTAAACCCGGAAGAGCCCTACTGTTTCCACTCCATAAAATATCTCCACCTACGCCAGATAAACCATCAAGTAATAACTTCCTATGTTTTAAACCAAGGGTCGCTTTGAGCCAGGAATAATCATATTCTATATAAAGTTCATCAAGTACTAAATTGTTATAATGTCCTTCCTCATAATATACACCCGCTCCTACATATAGACTACTTTTTTCGTTTAACTCTAAAAAATAGTCCATCGCAACTTTAGAAATCGCATCAGTTTCTTCAGATATTTGTCCCTTTTGATTTGCATGAAACCAGAATGGATTTTTTTTCTCTGAAGATAAAATTCCTATTCCCTCAATCTCTCCAGTCAATTGAGCCTGAGAGCAGTAAGAAATGAGACATAAAATAATTAAAAATAACACCCTGACTAAATTCATATCCCATTTAAAATACCTGCTCCTTGCTTGATATAAGGTTATAGCTTTCACTGTTCTTTCAATTATGTACATTTGAAAAAAACTATAAAAAGATGTTATCTATTTTTAATCCCAAAACTTTCTTAGTAGACATTTTCAATGACTTTACTGATATACACAATCATATTCTACCCGGTATTGACGATGGATCGAAAACCCCTGATGAGTCACTTGTGATGATTAAACGCATGATAGAGTTAGGAATAACTCAATTCATTTGCACGCCACATACAATGAATGATTATTATCCTAACACGCCCTCTACTATAAATAGTGCGAAGGCAATATTAAAGAAAAAACTTGATGAGGCAAATTTAGCTTCTATAAGAATTGATGCTTCCTCTGAATATATGATGGACAGTACTTTTTTAGAACTACTAAGAAAAGGGACCATTTTACCTTTGAAAGACAAGTTTATATTGGTAGAAATGTCATTTTTTCACTCTCCCATAAATTTGGAAGAAATAATTTTTGAAATAACTAGTAAAGGCTTTATTCCTGTGCTTGCCCATCCAGAACGATATGGCTATTTGCATCATAAACCCGATTACTACAAAACCTTAATTGGCAAAGGTTGTAAAATGCAATTAAATACACTTTCCCTTACCCCTCACTATGGCAAGCATGTAAAAAAAATGGCAGAAAAACTGTTGAACGAGCATCTATTTGATTATATAGCTACTGATACACATCATCTGGGCCATATAGAAAAATTGTCAGGGATTAAAATTAAAACTAAATTGCTAAATAAAATTGAAAGCATAGTCGAAAACACTAAAAACACTTTTAACCAATCATAAATCAAATAGAAGAAGCGAATTTTTAGCCAAATTTACCGATTTTAACCCCTAAAAAACCGTTTATTTTTAATCACATTGCTTTTATTAGAGTAAATTTTAAATGTTATTAAACCATTACTCCAGTTCTTTTATTATTTTTTTTTCATAACAATTTAGCATAAAATCAAGGTATGACTCATTTATTTTGGGCCAAGAATATAATTCCCTTATTTTACAAGAATTAGCTGCTATCATTCCCGAATGCTCTAATTTCATAGTGGTTTCGAGAACATGACTTACCTCCTCTAAAGAAGAAAAATAAAATGCGTCGCTTTCTAAAATTGCTTTATTAAAAATATTATCATTAGCACAAATCATTGCTCCTGATGCCATTGCTTCTAATAGTGAGGGATTAGTACCACCAACAGTATGCCCATGGAAATAGATATTAGAAAAATATCTAAGGTTATTTAAAATATTAATATCATAAACTCCGCCTATAAATTTAATATTCTCGAAATTTTTAAATTTCTTTTTTAAATAACTACCATAAGTAGTTTCATGCTTCCCAATGACCAGAAATTCTCGTTTTATATTGGCATGAACAACACCATCAAGTATTATTTCTATACTATTTTCTGGCTCTAAACGGGCTACTAGCATATCATAAGCATAAGGCTTTAAATTGTATTCATTTAAAACCTCTCTATTTGGGTTAGTGAAAAGATTTGCACCATAAGGAATGTACTCAGAATTAACAGAATATTTCTCGTTTATATAATCCTGGATACCAATAGAATCTGAAATAAGATAATCGCTAGATTGTACCGCAAGTTTTTCTGCTAGTTTTAAAAATACCTGAACTGGTTTACTAAACTTCGACCGTTTCCATTCTAACCCGTCCATATTAGTTAGCACAACCGCATCCTTTGGCAATAAAAACCCCCAAATAGAGCTACTGGTATAACCTAATTGTAAAATTATTTGAAAATCTTTGTGCCTAACATCCTGAATACAATTTAGATCATAGACAAATTGACCTACTGTACCTATTTTATCCTCCGGATCAAAACAATGAACAATATTTACCCCCTGATATACATTTTCCTGATAAGGATGTTCATGAGAATTATAAACAGTCACATTATGACCTTTATTTGCTAAATAAACAGATAGATATTCTGCGAATTGTTCAAAACCTCCATAATGATTGGGGATACCTCGTGTACCAATAATTGCTATTTTCATAATTTAGCGACTAATGGTTTGGGCAAGTATTTCTGAAGTTTTCTTCCAGTCATATTTCTCCTGAATTGTACTGGCAACCGAAGATAAGCTATCCTGATTATTTCCAGACTCAATTTCTTCTAAAATAGATTTCACGCTATTATTAAAGATGTGTTTTTCACGAGGATCTATGTGGTATTTTTCAAAAAAACTAAATTCTTTCATTGCTGTAAGATTTGAACAAATAGTTGGGGTTTTTAATATTGCCGACTCTAAAGGTGGAATGCCAAATCCTTCACATAAAGAAGGAAAAAAGGCCACCAACGCGGCATTGTAAAATGATTTTAGGTCTTTAAAATCTATACTTGTAAGATGATAAATCTTGTTATTCGATTTTTTAACAAGGCTATTATATTTTTCAGTAAACTCTTTGTTTTCAATAGCCATCTTCCCTATAAAAACAATATTAATATCTTGATTCCACAGCTCCAGTTCTTCATACATGTTTAAAATCGCAATATGATTTTTACGAGGTTCTATTCTACTTACGTAAACGAAAAAATTCTGGATTCCGTACTTTTCTTTGATATACTGCCTAGAAATTACCTTACTCTCAACAGTTTGAAAATCAACATCAACCGCATTGGGCAAAACTGTTATTATCTTATCTTTTAATTTAAAATTTTTCTTAATACTATCTGCTGCATAATTAGAAACACTTGTTAATACTTCCGCTTTCTTAGCCGCATGCTTGAAAAGAAGTAAATTTTTGTAATAGTAGCTTTTGGGGAAATACTCAGGATAATCTAAAAATAATACATCATGAATGGTTACTATGTATTTACATTTCTTATTTAAAAATAGAGGTAAATAGTAGTTAAAATGAGCATAATCTATATCCAACGCTTTTATTATTCTTGGTATCTCATAACCTAATCTTAAAAATTTATTCGCATATTTTAACTGAACGTATTGTATATTAGGCAGCCCCTTAAATTCATTTTTTAAATTTTCAATATTTGTTGCTGCTAAAAAAACAGTAATATTATATCTATTAGTATCCAGATTACTATAAATACCTTTTAAAAAAGTTCTAGTGCCCTGATACATGCCATCAAAAACATGTGCATCAACTAATAGGCGTAAATCCTTCTTTTCCTTTGAAGTAATCTTTTGCTCCATGAATCATTGCTTTTGCACTATTTAACTCTCCTTTTCTAACCTTATCCAGAATCCGTAGACCTATATAAAGTAATAATGATGGCATATATGTCTTTAAATATTTTTTGTAAAAAATTAGTCCATTTCTAATAAAATAATAATTGGCTAAATATCCTCTACCTGTAGAAGTACCTACCTTGTCATAAACTACAGCTTCTTTACAAACCTCTAATTTAACATTTTGTAGCTTAGCGTTAAAACACCAGTCTGTTTCTTCCCAATACAAAAAATAATTGTCTGGCATGATCCCAATCATTTTTATTGTTTTAAGATTGGTAAGAAGAGCTCCACCGTAAATATAATCTATGTCTCCAGAGTCTTTCAGATTCTCAATAATACCAAAAGGCTTTTTCAATCTAAAAGATCCTGAAAATCCTTCTTCTTCTGGTGTGTCATACGATTTAATAGTACAAGAACTAATAAAAAAGTCTTCCTTGAAATCACTCAACTTTTGTAAGGCATGCGATTCTATAAAAGTATCTGGATTAAGTAAAAAAACTTTCGTTAAATCATCAAGTTTAGATTCTAAAAGAATTTTTAATGCCACATTATTACCGCCTGCAAAACCTAAATTTTTTCCTGTTTGTATAAAAAGAATAGGATTATGGATAATAGTAGTGGCTTTATTAACAACTGCTTTTTCATCAATATCATTCAAATTAGGTAGTTTATCCTCTATTGAAAAATAAATATAAGGCAAACCCGAACTTCTAATTTTTAATTTATTCTTAAAAAAAGGCTGAAATATATCAGGTCGTATGTTTCCATGAAAATATTCCAGAATTTTGCTTTCAGAATTATTTGGAGAATTATTATCAAGCAGAATGATTTGAAAATCTTGAAATTCACTATTCAATAGCGCTTCAATACATTCAATTGTGTCTTTCCAGCTGTTATAATTTAGAATAATAATATAAAGAGGGGTCAAAATATTATAATTTAGGGGTTTATGCAGTATTGAAAACGGCTGCAATATACTTTAATTTTTATTGCTAATTATCTTCTATATTTTCTTCCTCATAAAAATCTTTAATATTCTCTTTAGCACTTATGAAATATCCAAGCGAAAAGATCACAGGCGCCAATGTCGATTTATTCAACCAGCCAGAAATAATAAAAGTGGTCAAGAGTAATGTTATTGCCAATCCAGTTATAATATTCTTACAAATCTCATAATCATCATTATAAATAAATTCTTCTTTTAAATTCTTAATACTTAATCTAACGAAGAATCCTATATATATAAGTAAGCCTATTATTCCAGTTTTTAAAATTAGAGTAATATAACCATTATGAAAATATGGAATTTCGGTAAAATATTCCTCTCCTAATTGAATTTCTAATCCTATGGGAGTACTTTTTCCAAATCCTTGCCCAACTATCCATTCAAGCAAATTTCCTCTATTGATTTGTTCCCATCCCATGAAAGCTTCAAAACCTCTCCAATTATTGTTAATTTCACCTAAATCATTATAATCTGAAATAGCTACTTCATCTACAGAATTTAATAATTTACCCATAAAACTTGATCTATCTTCAACTTGAAAATTTACCAAAGCAAAAGTAACCACTAAACCCATAAGAGAAATTAAAACAAATTTTAGAATGAAATATTTTTTAAACTTTAATTGTCCTGTACCGAAAACTATCAAGATTATGAAAACTAATAGAAAAGTTCGGGAAACAGCAATAATTGAAGACAGGGAAAGGATCGCTAGAAAAGTATAGCGAATAGGCTTAGGGAATAAGTACTCTTTTCTAGCTATCTTAATTAGATGTATTACCAAGGCTATGATTACTACATAACTTGCAACTCCCTCTTCTAGTCGCATGTCTCTTACTGATGTATAATTAGAACCCCAATTATGATTAAAAAGATAGGCTAACGCTAAAATAACACCCAGCACTATCCAAACTTTAAAAAATTTATCTACTGATAAGTAGTAGGCGCAAACATACCCAAAGCTAAAAACAATAATAGGATTAAAATAATAATATACATCTTTGACAACGAGAGTAAAGTCATTTTTGTATGCATTTATAAAGCCAAGACCTAATAGAATTAGTGGAATGGTAAGTACTTGAAGGTGCTCCTTCTGTATACCTCTTCCCCAAACAGAAAATATTACTCCCAATAAGGCGATAGAAAAAGTCACCTCTGTTGGTAAGAAATAATTAGCCAGCGCAAAAATAAAAACTAAATAATATTCTATTTTATTGATAGAGATCATTAATTACCAATTATTGTTCTTCTCATAACCATATTTTATAAGCCAATCACCAATACGCTCCTTAAGAACATTTTTCTGTGATTCTGTAAATTCCTTTTTCCAGCCACCTGTTTTACCTGAGCGAAATGTTGGACTTTTAGTTGTAAAGACCTTATTTGCAATTTTATCAATTTCACTTTGGGATAAATTCACTTCCAGGTGATTGGCTATATCCTTCACAGTATTCAATTGTTTCTCTCTAGTCCCTCCTCCATTCTCTCCAATCAAATCCTCAAATCTGACAATTAATGTATTCTTATGTTCACACCATGCGTCAAATTCTTTTAGAACGAAATCAAAAGGTTCAACAATACCTTCAACACCCGTTATAACTGCATCCTTTCTTTCTTCGTCACTAGGAAGTCCTTTAAAGTATGAATGGGAAGGATGTGCTGTATCTATATTAGTCACATACTTATAGTGCGATACAATAACTTGTCTTGGATCTCTTATCATTACAAGAGATTTTATTCCTTTTTCATCTACGGCTTTTATAATCTCTTTATTGTTTTGTATGTGGGCAAGATTATACTCTCCTCTTGCAGTTTTTCTAACTACAGAAAGCATTTGATCATCGGTAAACACAGGTCTTCTCAAAGTTCTTCTTCCGCTATAACGCATTTGAGGCATATTATATAAAACCCTGTCTAATAAATTAGTGCCAGCTTTCGGCAAACTGTTCACTAAAACGCGTGGACCTGTAAAGCGTCCCTTTAATCTTGAGGGTGTTAAGGATTTAGCAAAAGCATAAAACTTCCTTTTACCAAAAATAATATACCTGTCTATAGTGGATTGTGTTTTCATTCAATTGATTTTGTTCTCGGTTAATTCACTCGTATCTAGAACATTTTAATATTGAGGAGTGAATTCCATTTATTAAAAATATTCTCAGGATTATAGCTTTGGCCTTTAGCAAATGCTCCTTTTTTTAGCTTTTCAAACTCCATTTTATTGTCATAAAGACTATTTAAAATTCTCTTAGAAGATTCTATAAATTCAACTTCCTTTACAAGAAAACCCGCGATACCGTTTTGTATTATTTCTTTAGGACCAGAATGATCTGTTGCTATAGGAACCAAACCCCTAGCCATTCCTTCAACTAACACCATCCCAAAAAATTCTTCCCAATTTTCAGTTCTTAACGATGGTGCTAGTAAAATGTCACTCTGATCATATATCTTTCTAAGTTCAGGATTTTTTAAATAACCATAAAATTTGCAATTTGCCCTTTTTTTAACAAATTCCTGAATTTCATTTTCCAATTCCCCCCTTCCAACGAATCCAAAATTAAATTTGTCAGGATTAACACTGTCAATAAGTTCGAAAATAAGTTTTATACCCTTGATTTCCCATAACCTGCCTACAAAAAGACAAGTAATAGGTGTAATATCTTCTCCAATTCTTAGCTCATTCTGCTGGTATGAATCTTCTATCGAGTGATTAACAACAGCAATTGCTTTAGGATTATAATTTTTTGTTATTTCATCTGCGGTCTTTTGGGATACGCAAAAAATACCTTCAGCATAGTCAATAAATTTTGTCCATATTTTTTTGGAATATCTTGTTTGGGACAGAAATTTTTTCGAATAATTTACATAACCCCATGATGTTTGTGAGGTATGATAGAAATACCTATGATTTTTTAGAAAGGGATAGTAAAGCAACAACCTCCAATCGTAAGGTGCTATTCCAATAATTAAGTTCTTATTTCTAGAAAAAACCAAACTTATTAAAAAGAACATATTAATGAATTGCTTTTTAAAAAGATCCAGATCAAATGTAATAATTGCCTTTAAAGTTCTTTTTAAAATAGCAAACTCTCTAAATATCACCTTGACATCTTGATTATTGTCGTCACACCAAACTAAAGCCCTATAGTGACTAATTACTCCCCTCTCATGCAATACATATATCCGCTTCATATTACTCCTTAACTATGTATGGCATAACTCCTTTTGATTTTCTTCTAAATTTTAAAATCTTTAAAAAATCAGCTTGTGCTTTAAAACTACCTCTTATGAATGAAATTTTAGAAATATGTTCATTCCCTTTTGATTTATAAAAAACCTTTCTAAATATCTTGTAATACTGCCCCGCATACTGAAAATGTAATCCTCTGTTTATATCTACTAGAGTGGCTAATTGATTTACATATGCATGATGTATCTGACTTGATGGTTCTAAATTTCGGGAAACCCTCTTAAGTCTGTCATGTATATATCTTGTACTTGTTACAATTCCTATTTTAAAATCATGATAGCGCGCTCTACGTGCGTAATCATTTTCTACACCAAAATGAAAAAAGATAGGTGAAAATCCACCCGTTTGTAATATGCAATCCTTTGTAATAAGCCACGCCGCGGAATTAACGAATTTGCACTCTCTTATTTGACTATTAATTACACTGCTATTCTCATAGTACTTAGCAAATTGAGAATCAAATTCACCTTCTACAGTTAATTGAAGAGGAGCAAAAACTCCAAATTGTTTATTTTCTTTTGATGCATGAATCAATTTACTTAAAGTATCAGACTCAATCCATGCATCCTGGTCCAACAAAAAAAAATAATCGGCACCATTGTTTAATCCTAGCGTAAAACCTAAATTATTAGCATTTCCATACCCTAAATTTTCCGTTGATGAAATTACTTTTACCATAGGAAAATTGCTTTTAATTAAAGACACAGTACTATCTGAAGAATTATTGTCAAATACTAGAATCTTATGATCAATAATATCTGAATTTACCAAACTGGTGATACTTTTTAGTATGGTTTCCTCCCCATTATATGTGACTATAATTGAATAAACTTTTGAACTCAAAGTACCTTTCTGCATATTTGTCTTTTCCTCTTCTTTTTTCTACTTTTTTTAAAACGGTCGAGTTGAAACACCTATTCTTTTTTGAGCTACATACATTTTAGTTATATTTTCAGCAATCCAAACAAACCCTGTAGAAATTGCTGCGCCTAAAATCCCAAAAAACTGGATTAAAATAAAATTCAATAGAATATTAAGAAGTAAAAAACCTAGGCATATACGCCCATGCAATTTCTCGTGCCCCGTCATGTTTAAAAGGGATGTGATACTTCCTGTCGCTATATTAAAAAATTGTCCTATACTTAAAATAATAAGGACCCAGTATCCCGCCTTAAACTCCTCTCCCCAAAGGGCTAAAATATATCTGCCACCAAAAATATAAATCAATAAAGGAAATATTGCAATAATAGCTAATCCTTGAGTTACTTTTTTAAGCATGGTTTGTAACTCATCTAACTTTCCATCTGCATAGAGAGCTGCTATTTTAGGCGCTATAGCAGAATTAGTTACCTGTAAAAAGAAACCCGTGATCAGTGCCACTTTTGCACTTACAGTATAAAGTCCCACAGCAGTTACATCTGAAAATATACCTAACATAACCGAATCAACAGTACTACTAATTACACCTGTTGCCGTAACAAGTAGCATGGGCAATGCCGTAAATAAAAGTCGTTTACCTTCAAATGGTGCTTTAAATGATTGTTTGTATAGTGCATTCCAATATGCTCCAACACTTACTGTCACAAATATTCTACCGATAGCAAACGCGATTGCAGCTTCAATGACACCTATTTCTACATCAACCAGCCAGCATACACCTAATACTATCAAAGTAATAAGTACACTTAAACCTTGATCAACTAAGTTGCTTTGCCATATTTTCCTGTACCCTATAAGTCCTGCAGAAAACAATCTTGAAAAAACCTGAGGTAAAACTACTGCTAAAGCAATAGTAAGAGGAATAGCTAATCTTTCGTTTTTAAATACGTTTATTGAAATCCATGAAGATGACAGTATTAACGGCACTATAAGGATTATACTTACAAAACCAGCCAATATATAAGACGTCTTCATTACACGACCTACGCTGCCCTTATCATTATTGTTTCTGGCAATGGCAACTTCCTTAATAATAACATTTGGGAGTCCTAAAAGGAGAACAACGAGTAGTAACTGAATAATTTGGTTAGATAAATTAATAATCCCCAATCCATCTGGCCCTAAAACTCTACCCAGAATAACGCTTAAGCAAAAGCTTAAACCCATTGCCGCTATTTTAACCAGAGTTGAGGTAGATGATTTTAAAAGAACCTCTCTTGTGTTACCATCTAACTTTGAAATACCAGCAGAAATTATCTTAAGCATACAGCTTTAAAAAATTAAATATTAAGAATAATCGGCATACTCGTATTTTTTTAAGTACCACTCAATAGTTTTCTTTATACCACTTTCAAAATTTTCAGCAGCTTTCCAATTTAGATTATTTTCAATTTTTGTTGCATCAATAGCATACCGTCTATCGTGACCTGCCCTATCTTCTACATAGGTAATTTGCTCAACAAAACTTCCATCTTTTTTAGGTGCTAACTCGTCAAGCAAAGAACAAATGGTATGTGCTATATAATTGTTATTTCTTTCATTTCTCCCACCTATATTATACGTTTCTCCTGCTAAACCATTAAAATAAGCAAGATCAATTCCTTTACAGTGATCTAAAACATATAACCAGTCCCTTATATTTTTTCCATCACCATAAATAGGTATAGCTTCGCCTTGAATTGCTTTACGTATAACTGTAGGAATTAATTTTTCGTCGTGTTGCTTAGGACCGTAATTATTAGAGCAATTGGTTATAATTGTATTTAACCCATATGTATGATGATAGCTACGCACTATCATATCTGAACTAGCTTTACTAGCGCTGTAAGGTGAATTAGGAGCATACGAGGTTTCTTCTGTAAACAGACCTGTTTCTCCTAAAGTACCATAAACTTCATCTGTAGAAATGTGTAAAAATCTATTGTTTTCAAAACCTTCTTTATACTTAAAAGGCTTTTCCATCCAGAATTTATACGCTACATCAATTAAAGTAAAAGTACCGTTAACATTAGTTTCTATGAAAACTCCAGGATTTTTTATAGAATTATCAACATGTGATTCAGCTGCAAAGTGTATAACTCCAGCAATATTATACTTTTCAAAAATATTCTCTATAAGAGATCTGTCACGAATATCACCTTTAACAAAGGTGTACCTGTCGTTATCACTAATTTCCTTTAGATTATCTAAATCTCCGGCGTATGTCAATAAATCGAGATTTATAAGACCAAAATCGGGATTTTTATCTAAAAAATAAGGCACAAAGTTAGACCCTATAAATCCAGCTCCCCCTGTAATAAGTACGTTTTTCATTTGTTTACTTTTGTATGATTTTTAAGCAGTCTTCAAGGCTATCTTTCCAATAAGGTATCTCAATATTAAATTTAGATTTTAGACTGTTCTTATCCATTAAAGAATAAAATGGCCTTTTTGCGGGTGTAGGATATTCTGTAGTTGGTACGGGATTTACCTTACAGTTTTTATTACCAAGACTGATAATGGTTTTTGCAAAATCATACCAAGAACACACACCCTCATTTGTATAATGGTATATTTCTACTTTTTCATTTTGAATATCTAATGTCTTGTCTAGAATAAATTTAGCTAAATCTCTCGCATAAGTTGGAGCACCTACCTGGTCTGCTATTACTTTTAATTCCTCACGTTCATCAGCTAATTTTAGCATCGTTTTTACGAAATTCCCGCCAAAAGAGGAATACACCCAAGAAGTTCTTATTATAAGCGAAGATGGTGGATTTATTTCAAGCATTTTCTGTTCCCCATCTAATTTTGTTTTTCCATACATGTTAACAGGTGATGAAGGATGATCTACTTTGTAAGGCTCATATCCTTTACCATCAAAAATGTAATCTGTAGAAATGTGAATCAGCCCTATTTTATTAACCTGTGCTATTTCTGCTAAATAACCAACTGCTATGTTATTGATCTTGTCAGCAAGATTCTTGTCAGATTCTGCTTATACTGCTGTGGATAAAGCAGCGCAGTTTATAATAGCCTGTATTTTATTTTCTTCTATATATTGGGCTAAACTTTCTTTTTTTGTTATATCAAGCTCAGATGCATCTGTAAAGAAAAAGTTGTACTGAGTAAAATCTGTAGCAAGATACTGTATCTCAGACCCCAATTGTCCGTTCGCTCCGGTAACAAGAATGTTTTTCTTACTCATATAAATTATCCTTAAAATCAAAAACTTTTGCATCCTTCAATAAAGGCTGCTTTAAATCTTTCTCTGAAAGCTTTAGATCTCCATCCGGAAGTTTCCAGTCGATATTTAATATCTCGTCATTAAAAAGCAAGCCGCTGTCATGAGATGGAGCATAATAATTATCGCATTTATATGAAAAAGTAGCTTCCTCTGATAAAACTACAAAGCCATGAGCAAAACCTTTAGGAACGAAAAGCTGTTTTTTATTTTCTGCACTTAATTCTACCCCTACACTTTTTCCAAAAGTTGGCGAGCCCTTTCTTAGGTCAACGGCGACATCAAGTACTTTTCCTTCAGTCACTCTAACGAGTTTAGATTGAGTATAAGGAGGAGTTTGAAAATGAAGCCCCCTAAGCACCCCATAAGTTGATCTCGACTCATTATCCTGACAAAAATCCACTTTATAACCTATAAATTCTTCAAACTGATCTCTTCGAAAAGATTCAAAGAAATAACCTCTATGATCTCCAAAAACTTTTGGATTACAGATAACAACATCTGCAATTTCTGTTCTTTCAAAATCCATATTATTTCTTTTGAGCTCTATTTATAAGGTACTGCCCATATTCATTCTTTTTAAGCTCCTCTCCTAGAACTAAGAGTTGATCTTTTGTAATATAACCTTTATCAAAAGCAATTTCCTCTAGACACGCCACTCTTAAACCCTGTCTCTTTTCTATAGTATGAATAAAATTAGAAGCTTCTAACATAGATTCATGTGTACCAGTATCGAACCATGCATAACCTCTACCCATAAGTTCAACATTAAGATTTCCCTCTTTTAGGTACATTTCATTCACAGTTGTTATCTCCAACTCACCACGCTCACTTGGCTTTACCTCTTGGGCTATTTTCACCACACTATTAGGATAAAAATACAGTCCTATAACGGCATAGTTGCTTTTGGGATCTTTTGGCTTTTCTTCTATATTTAACACTTGGCCTTCCTTATTAAAATCTACAACACCATATCTTTCTGGATCGTTAACATAATAGCCAAAAATAGTTGCCTTATTCTCATCCTTCACATTCTTAACAGATTTTTCTAACAACTCACTAAAGCCATGACCGTAGAAAATATTGTCTCCTAATACCAGACATACATCATCATCACCTATAAAATCTTTACCCAGAATAAAAGCTTGTGCCAACCCATCTGGGCTTGGTTGTATTTTGTAGGAAAATTTCATTCCAATTTCTTTTCCATCGCCTAATAATTTTTCAAAATTAGGCAGGTCATGCGGCGTAGAAATAATTAGAACTTCCTTTATCCCCGAAAGCATCAGGACTGATAAAGGGTAATAGATCATTGGTTTATTGTAGATATTGAGAAGCTGTTTTGATGTACCTTTAGTAATAGGATATAGACGTGTGCCTGATCCTCCAGCTAAAATAATTCCTTTCATATTTGAGGGGTTATAGTTTTTAAATTTAGAAGAAATACTAGGGTTAATTATAAGCGTTTTTTCATTCTTTCAAACCAGCTTTCATCAACACCATAGCTATACCCGTATTTTGTTCCATATCCAAAGTTGGCATAGTTTACATCATTAACTACGAAAGCAATATTTTTCAGTTTGCCATCAACTCTTAACTCTTTAGGATATTGTAATAATTTCTTCTCTGTGTATTCTGCTCTTGACACGTAGATGGTTAAATCTGCATACTGGCTTATTAGTAATGTGTCTGTCACCAACATAGTTGGCGCAGTATCAACAATTATTATATCATAGACGCTCTTTTGAGATTCTAATAATTCCTCATATCTATCGCTCATTAGCAGTTCTGCAGGATTAGGAGGAATTCTACCTGATAACATTAAATCTATCTTGTGACCTTTTATTTCAAGCTTATTTATAATTGCAGATGGCACAATAGTCTCATCATGTAAATATTCAGAAAGACCGATTCCTGCATCTTTACTTCCCAAATATCTATGGAGCTGTGGATTTCTTAAATCTGCCCCAATGAGCAATACTTTTTTACCTGTGCTAGTTAATGTAAGTCCCAGATTGAATGAAGTAAAGGTTTTACCTTCACCCTTTATTGTTGATGTAACATATATAACTTGTTTACTTCCTTCCTTAGTTTTAGTAAAATAACTTAAATTAGTTCGTAGAATCCTAAACGATTCTGCAAGCATTGATCTATCATTTGTTTCTATAAGATCGCTTTCTTTACTATTAATTTGAGGTATTTCTCCCAGAATGGGAATACCTGGTAAAGCATTCTCAATATCGCTCCTGTTATGAATTTTTGTATCTAATAAGTTGCGCGTATAAACAAATAGAAATGGAATAAGCAATCCAGCAACCAATGAGCCTAAATAAACAATTTTAGGTTTAGGAGAAACCGGCTTTAAACTACTATATGCTCTATCAACTATCTTGGCTTTTGGCGTTGTGACAGCAAGAGAAATTGCGGTTTCCTCTCTTTTCTGTAGAAGATAGAGATATAAAGCCTCCTTAATACTTTGCTGTCTTTCGATACCACGAAACTGCTTTTCAACTCCTGGAATCTGTGAAATACGTGAACCAATTCTCCCTGACTGAGAGCTTAGATCCTGACTTGTAACACGCAAAGTGGAGCGTGCTGTATTTAAACTCTGCAGAACGTTAGAACGAAGCTCTGCTATTTGATTAGTTAGTGATACTACAACTGGGTTCTTTTCAGTAGAACTGCGTAATAACCTATTGCGCTCCATGATCAATTCATTATAATTTTGAATTGACTGAGCCATAGCATCATCTTCTGTAATACCAAGATTAGAAGGCAAAAGGTCCTTATTAGAGCCATCTTCCAAATAATCAATCATATTATTAGTTAGCTCAAGTTTAGTTGACACATCTAAGCTTCTCTTTTCATATTCACTTGCATTTTCTAAAAATAACTGCCCTTCAGTTTGAATATCAGTTAGTCGATTTTCCTGCTTAAAATTAACTTTATTACTCTCTACAGAATCTAGTTCCTGAGTAATAATATCAAGCCTTTTATCGATAAATTCAGCTGTATTTTTAGAGACAAGATTTTGATCATCAATTGCATCGTCATTATAAGCACTAATTAACCTATTAATTATTGCTTCAGATTTATTTCTTATAGGTGAGACAAGACTGAGTGAAATCACGCTACTATTTTTTGTAGCAGTTTGAACCCCTATATTTTCTTGTAGGTCAAGAACGACTCTCTCCTTATAATTCAGGGTTACTCGAAAATCCTTTCCTTTTTCAATAAAAGAAGCCAATGATGACTCAGGGATTAAGGTAATGGTTGCGTTTGCTAGTTGCACTTTCTCGCCAAAAGAATATTTTTTCTTAGGGGTGTCATCTCCATCTTGTAATTCAAATTCTGTAAGAGAGACAGGAGTAACAATCAATTCTTTCACATCTCTAAGATTATCTTCTCCCTGCAAAATCTTCAACGTGAAAGGTCTGTCTATATACACCTCTGTTGAAACAATATCTCCTTCAAAAAAATAACGCACGTTTAAATCCAAATCCTCTACTACTTGCGTTAAAAGCTTTTTTGACTTTAGTATTTCAACTTCGTTCTCTAAGTCTGATGAACTTAACCCTCCTCCTGTTAGACCTAAGTCTTCAAATGCAGCTAATTCAGACAAAGAACTATTTTGTTCATCCTTAATCAAAATTGTTGCCTGAGTTCTATAATTCTCACTTGTGTATTTTAAATAGAGAAATGCTAATGAGAGAATGAGCAATACTGATATAAGGAACCAAGGCCAATATCTTAAGTATAGATTAAGTTGATCTTTTAGATTGATTTCCTCATTAGGAGTCAAAGATTTACCGGTAGTACTCATATCCTATCTAGTTAAAATTGCTATTACTGAAATTACAATACCCGCTATAGAAACGAAAATACTAGAATTTCTATTAAAACCAGAACTTTGTACTTGTGCTGTATTTGGTGAAACTATAACAACATCATTTTGCTGTAAATAGTAATATGGTGAGTTCATCACATCTGCAGAAGTAAAATCAAGTTTGCCGTAGCTTTTATCCCCATTTTCTTCCCGCACCACGATCACATCTTTTCTTTTGCCAAAAATTGTCATATCTCCCGCGTAACCTAATGCTTCTAAAACTGTTATTCTTTCGTCATTAACGGTAAAAGTTCCCGGATTGTTCACTTCACCCATAACCGTTATTGTGTAATTCAGAATTCTTAAATTTATTATTGGATTTATGATATATTCTGATAAAATATTGTGCAGCTCATTAATTGCCTCTTGTCGCGTTAACCCACCTAATTCTATTGTCCCTACAACAGGAAATTCAATTTCCCCACTTTTATCTACTAAATAAGTTTGTATTTGCTGCGTGTTCCTTATAGTTCCATCCACCGTAGGGCTACTTACTAATGGTGGATTGAAAGGAATTACCGTTTCAGGATTTAGCGCAGAAACTGTTATGGTTAAAAGATCATCAGGACGAATTATAGTTTGATAATTATTAGTTTCAATTCCCTGATTTAATCGTTCTACATCCTGAAAATAAAGGACATTTCGCTTAGAAACACAGGATACAAAACCTATAGAAATTACAACAACCGCAAACAGAAATTTGAAGATTTTTTTCAATTTTTTATACATAAAATAAATTACTCTCGTAAATATTAACCTTAGCAATGATAAGATAATATCTTATATACACAAACATTTGAATACTCTTCTCGTTGAAAGACAAATTTTTGAGTTATAGATGATATTATAATCATAAATTATCTATCAAGAATGGCCCATTGAGAATTTTGACTGCGATAATCTGGCAGGATTTCCTTTAATAAAATGACGGTTTCTCTTTCATTTGAGTCTCGCGCATTCTCGATACACTTGGCTATTAAATCCAAATCTATACACACATTCTTCTTTTTATTAATGCGCTTTACCATTTTTACTTCTGAATCAATAATTTCTTCCTGCTCTTCAAATAGTTTCTCATACAGCCTTTCCCCATTTGTTAGTTCTCCAATCTTTATTCTATCACCTAAATTAGCACCTTCTTCATGTGCGATTTTAAGTGCAAGATCCCGTATTTTCAAACGCTCATAGTCTGTGGTAAAAAATACATTTCCTCCCAGTTCATTATGCATTACATCATAAGTTACAGATAAAACAGTTTTCATCTGAACAAACATTCTCTCTACTAATGGGTCTGAAAGAATCAAAGCATCTCCATTCCTTACGTTTTCACGAAAAATGGGAACTACAGAACCTTTTGAATTATACACATTGCATAACCGTAGTACATAAAATTGGGTTATGCGATCTGTTGACTGACTCAAAATGTATTTCTCTGCTATTTTTTTTGTCGCCCCCATGACACTAATTGGGTTAACAGCTTTATCAGTAGAATAAAACATAGCTTTTTCTACAGAATGCTTTATGCACAAATCAACAACTACTTGTGTTCCTCTTATATTACTTATAACCGCAGGACAAGGATTATCCTCAACTAAGCCAACGTGTTTATAAGCTGCTGCATGAAATACAATATTTATAGTATTCTTTTCAAAAACATTAATCATCGAAGATTCATCCGCGACATTGGCTATAATTGTATTTATTTTAATTTTTGGAAAAAGTTGATTTAATTTTAAAGAAAGAAGAAACAATGGGCTTTCGGCTATGTCAACTAATACAAGTAGGGAAGGTACTTTTTCAGCGAGGTATAAGGACAAGGCTTCTCCTATACTACCAGCTGCCCCAGTGATAAGTATTGATTTATTTGCTATTAAATTTGGTTTCTCTTTCAAATATTAGTTTTTGAAGTAGTCTTTTATAACAGATGCGATACGCTCTTTTTCTTCCATTGAAAGACTCGAGCCCGATGGCAGGCAAAGTCCGTTTAAATATAGCATTTCAGCAATGCCAGTCCCATAATAATTGTATTTGGAATAAAATGATTGTTGATGTAATGGTTTCCAAAGCATTCTGCATTCAATGTTTTCGGCTTCTAAACATTTACGCAAATCATCTTTATTTAGTTTATTTTCACCCTTTGGGTCAAATAAAATAGTTGTCAACCAAAAGTTGCTGTAAAAACTTAAAATCGGCTCTTTAAGCATAAAAACCTCCTCTATAGGATCAAAAATCTCCCAATAAAACCAATTATTTGCCCTGCGTATATTTACTTTTTTCTCAACACCTTTTAGTTGAGCTATTCCCATGGCAGCAGATAGACCAGACATCCCATAATTATATCCCAACACATCATGATCATAATCAAAACTGCTAGTTTTTGCCTGGTTTGCTAAATGGCGTGCATTTTTTTCTAATTTTTTATTCTTTATTACTAAAGCACCTCCTGTTCCCGTGGTAATAATTTTATTTCCATTAAATGAAAAGGTTGCAAAATCGCCAAAAGAACCGCATTTCCTATCTTTATATTTACTTCCTAAAGCCTCAGCAGCATCTTCAATAAGTGGAATGTTATATTTTTTTGATATTTCAGAAAGCTCGTCAATTTTACAAGGCATGCCATAAGAATGAACCACAATTATAGCAGCAGGTATCTTCCCGTCATTTTCAATCTCCTTTTTAATAGCATTTTCTAAAGTTTCAGGACACATATTCCATGTTTCCATCTCACTATCAATAAAAATAGGATTGGCGCCTATATACAGAATAGGATTTGCAGTAGCTACAAAAGACATAGTTTGACACATGACGCTGTCTCCTCGTGTCACACCAGCTAATAATAAGGCTAAATGTATTGCTGAAGTACCCGAGTTTAAGGCTACAACCGGTGAATCAACTTCTAAATATCTTTTTAAATCCTCTTCAAAAGCAGTTGTAGCAGGCCCTCCAGTAGTTACCCAATTAGAATCTATAAGATCATTTAAAGACTGCTTCTCATCATCTTCAATATGCGGAGGCGAAAGCCATATTTTAGGATTGTCTTTCATTAACGTAATGATGACGTTGATTTAATATGCCTTCTCTTCCCCTCTTATTGCATTTACGACAGTATAGTATATTATTTTTAAATCGAGTTGAACAGACCATTTTTCAAGATAGAATATATCAAGTCGCACTCTATTAATAATATCTGAATCGTCTAATATTTCACCTCTATATCCTCTTATTTGGGCTAAACCGGTAATACCCGGTTTTACAAAGTGCCGTACTAAATATTTATCTACTGAGTTCTCATACTTTCTCGTGTGAGCCTCCATATGTGGGCGTGGCCCCACTACACTCATGTCCCCAAAGAAAACATTGTAAAATTGCGGCAACTCATCGATACTAGTCTTACGTAAAATCTTTCCGATTCTGGTTATTCTATTATCGTCCTTAGAACTCATTTTACTATTAGCCTCATCATTACTTGTCATCGATCTGAATTTATAGCACCAAAAAGGTTCTTTATTGAAGCCATGCCTCTTCTGCCTAAAAAAAAGAGGCCCTCTAGATTCAATATTCATTATAATGAAAATCAATGGTGTTAACCAAGATAGCAAAAAGATAATAACAAAAGATGAGAAAACCAGATCAAATGCACGCTTTGCATATTTCCCATACCCTGTGTCTAGGGGCATTTTTCGCAAATTGAATACAGGAACAGTACCATATAATTCAACATTCATCGCACGGGTATAAATCTCCTTATTATCTGGTATGATTTTTAGTTTCTTCAGATTATTATCTGCGAAATGTATAAGCTCCTGTAACTCCTCATAAGTTAGCCTTGATACCATACAGTACACCTCATCTATATCATTTTCTAAAATATAAGAGAATGAATTTGATATAGGTCCTAAATATGTTTTGCTTTTAGACTGCACGTTATCAAAATATCCCATATAGCGATATCCAAACTCTGATCTATCAAAAATCGAACGTATTTTCTTTAATTTTCTATCTCGCCCAACAACAATAACATTAACACTGTTACCTCCTTCGCTTCTGTAAAATTTTATAAAAGAATAAAAAAGCCATCTATATGCAGTAAGACCCACGTATAGAATAAAAATCACATAAAGTTGATAGATAGGATTATAATCTATTTGTTTAAAACCTAACCATGCAAAATATCCTAGTCCATAGATAAAAAATTGCTGAACAGGCTTATGTAGGTTAGTATAAAACGTCTCCTTTCTCGCCGTAGGATAAAAGTTAAAAAGAACAGCTATTAAAACCCAACTTAGATTATAATAAATAATAGAAGAAAACTCCAGGTAAGTTTCTGGAGTTAAGAGATATAAGGTCGTATTTATAATAGCCAGATGTGCTAATATCGAAAGAGGAATTATCAAAGCAGATCTTTTCATATTACCTTATAACAAAATTTAAAAGTAGAATATATACTATTTTAAGTGAGTCAAAAAATATGTCAATAATTGACGTGATTATTGTTTTAAATTAACCACTATTCATTCAAAAATAACATTCAATTATCCCAATTTATGGATTAAAAAACGGCTTTTAGGATACCAAAAACCAATTATTAAGGAGATTTTCTCGATTATACAACATTTCTTTTTTAGTGCTATAATCGATTACAGTTTTACCCGCATACATACAAAGTGCCTGCCCGGCAGCTGTGTCCCATTCCATAGTAGGTGCAAATCGAGGATAACAATCAGCTATACCTTCAGCAACCATACAAAGTTTAAGCGAACTACCTTTTGATATTGTCTGCAACCCAGGATAATCCTTTTTTAAATTCTCGATAAAATCTTCAGTTTCCGGAGAAAGGTGAGATTTACTTGCAACGACCTGATACGCTCTTTCCTTTTTCTCAAGAGGCAGTTTTAAGCTTTGATCAAAACGATTTTCAAAGTCACTAAAGCTAGTTATATTCTCCAACTTGAAACAACCCAGGTTTTTTTCAGCAAAATATAAATCCTTTAGAACAGGAACGTAAATAACACCTAGAATAGGAACATTATTTGCAACAAGCGCTATATTAACTGTAAACTCTCCATTTCGTTTAATGAACTCCTTGGTGCCGTCTATAGGATCTACAATCCATAAAGTTTCCCAATCCTTTCTCTCTTCAAAAGCAATATCTCTTCCTTCTTCAGATAGAATAGGAAAAGATGTTTGCTTTAAAAAAGAGACTATTTTTAAATGCGAGGCTTTATCTGCACTTGTAAGCGGTGATTTATCCTCTTTAAAGGCGACTTCAAAATTATCTTCATTATAGATTTTTAAAATCTCTTCTCCCGCCTCAATAGCTGCCTGAATGGCTATTTTTAAATTACCTGATATATCCATAATTAAATAATCATGCCTGCAGCAACAGTTTCATTAGTACTTTCATCAATTAGGATAAGGCTTCCTGTACCTCTATTCTGATTATATTCATCAACCAATAAAGGCTTTGTAGTTCTAATTTTCACTCTTATAATATCATTCATCTCTACATCAGACACATCTTCTTGACGATGTAAAGTATTAATATCTACTTTATACAAAATCTCCTTAATTATCGCCCGTGCATCAACCGTTGTATGTTTTACGGTATACTTTGCTCTGGGTTGAAATTTCTCATTATTAAGCCAACATAACATGACTTCGATATCCTGCTTTTGCTCAGGTTGATTATGCTCTCTCACAATCATATCGCCTCTGCTTACATCAATATCATCTTCAAGATTGATAGTAACAGATTGAGGAGGAAATGCTTCATCAAGAGTTTCTTCGCCAAGAACTATAGATTGAATTTTTGATTTGTAACCAGAAGGTAGAACCATAACTTCATCTCCTTTTTTAAATATCCCGCTTACAATTCTACCTGCATAGCCTCTATAATCATGATGTTCATCACTAAATGGACGTATTACTGTTTGAACCGGGAATCTGCAGTCAACCATATTATAATCGCTGCTTATATGTATAGTTTCTAAAGTCCCCAGTAAAGTATCACCCTTATACCAGTCCATATTTTCAGACTTATTAACTACATTATCACCATTCAAGGCGGAAATAGGTATAAACCTGATGTCGTTAATTTGCAGTTTAGAAGCAAAACTTTTGTAATCTTCTACGATTTTATCATATTCTTCTTCACTATAGTTAATGAGATCCATCTTATTAACACACACCACAACATGCTGTAACTGAAGTAAAGAAGCTATAAATGAATGCCTTTTTGTTTGCTCAATCACACCTTTTCTCGCATCGACAAGAATTAAGGCTAAATTTGCAGTTGATGCCCCAGTGATCATATTTCGAGTATACTGAATATGCCCAGGGGTATCTGCTACAATAAATTTTCTTTTAGGAGTAGAAAAATATCTATAAGCAACATCAATGGTAATCCCTTGTTCTCTTTCATCCTTAAGTCCATCAGTTAGATGAGCAAGTTCGAGGTGTGAGATGCCTTTTTTCTCTGAGATTTTTTGAAGGTTTTCTATTTGGTCAGTATATATAGATTTTGAATCATAAAGCAATCTGCCTATTAAGGTAGATTTCCCATCATCTACACTTCCTGCCGTTGTAAATCTTAATATCTGCTTTTCTTCGTTTTTAAGTATATTACTCATTTTACTTTTATTAGATATTTATTATACTAAAAATAACCTTCTTTCTTTCTGTCTTCCATTGAAGTTTCTGATCGTTTATCATCAGACCGATTTCCTCGCTCAGTTTGACGCGCGACTGCTACTTCTTCAAGAATAAGATCAAGTGTATCTGCATTTGATTCATCGCCACCAGTAATAGTTATATCACCCAGGGTACGAAAACGAATTCTCTTTGTTACTACTTCTTCTTTAGGACGAAGGGTCGTGAATTCAGAGAAAGGTATCCATGAATTATTTCTCCAAATAACCTCTCGATCATGTGCAAAATATAACATAGGTAACTCAAGTGCATTTGCTGTAATATATTGCCATACATCTAATTCTGTCCAGTTACTAATAGGAAAAACTCTAAAGTTCTCACCCATATTATACCGGCCGTTCATTAAATTCCACAGCTCAGGTCTTTGGTTTTTAGGATTCCATTGACCAAATTCGTCACGATGAGAAAAGAATCGCTCTTTAGCTCTTGCTTTTTCTTCATCTCGTCTACCGCCGCCAATACAAGCATCAAATTGATTTTCTTCTATTGCTTCAAGCAGGGAAGTTGTCTGTAATTTATTTCTATTGGCATCCATACCCGTCTCTTCTCTTACGGTGCCTCGCTTTATAGATTCTTCAACAGAGCCAACAACCAATTTTACTCCCAATTTTTTCATCAATTGATCTCTAAAAGCGATAGTTTCAGGAAAATTGTGCCCTGTATCAACATGTAAAAAAGTAAAAGGTATTGGCGCTGGATAAAAAGCTTTCTTCGCTAAATGCGTTACTAATATAGAATCTTTACCCCCAGAAAATAAAATTGCTGGATTTTGAAATTGAGCAGCAGTTTCTCTTAATATATAAATTGCTTCAGCTTCTAACTCTTCTAAGTGAGATAATGCGTATTTTCTCATAACTTAATAAATTACTTTATTTTTAATTTCTTTCCATATTTCCTGAACACATTCTTCAATAGACTGCTCAGCTGTAAAAATTTCTACATCAGGGTTTTCGGGCTTTTCAAACGGAGCCGATATCCCCGTGAAATTTTGTATTTGTCCATTTCTAGCTTTAGCATACAGCCCTTTAACATCTCTTTGTTCACATACTTCGAGAGGACAGTTTACGTATACTTCTATATACTTTTCTCCCAAAATTTCTCTTGATCGCTGTCTATCCTCTTCTAAAGGAGTAATAAAAGCAGTTAAGGTAATAATTCCTGCATCAGTAAATAATTTACCAATTTCTGCAATTCTCCTTAAATTCTCTGACCGATCATGAGCTTCAAAGCCCAGATCGTTATTAATACCCATTCTGATATTATCGCCATCGAGAGTATAAGTATTTAATCCTTTATTAAAAAGAAAATATTCTAGAGCATCAGAAACTGTAGATTTCCCACTGCCAGAGAGACCAACGAACCAAATCACAATAGATTTATGCTGCGCACGTTTAGCCCTGGTTGACTGTGTGATTTTATAATCCTGTTTTCTTAAATTACTTCCCAAATTAATTTATTTTATATTTTATCATTATGTACCCAATTACCCCAATTACATACAATACAGTTAATGGAGCACCAACCTTAAAGAAATCTTTGAATCTATAGTCACCCGGAGCCAAGATAATTAAATTAGTTTGATAACCTATTGGTGTCATAAACGCAGCCGATGCTCCAAACGCCACAACCAAATACAATGCTTCACCTGGTATACCTGTTGTTAGACTAATTGAATAAGCCAATGGAAATGCTATAGAAACGGCTGCTACATTGGTTATAAATGATGTCAACAATATCGTAAAAAGCATTAATCCCAAAATAATCACCAGCATTCCATAAGGCTGAAGCATAAACAACAACTTTCCTGAAATAAAGTCAGCGAGCCCCGACGAAATAAAAACTTCCCCTATAATTATAGAAGCGCACAAAACTACAAACAAGTCAACTCTGAACCCACTCTTTATGGAGTTAATTGAGGTATAACCCAAACTAAGAAGTAATATAAGGGTCAAAAATAAAAAGAGAAATAAATCAATTCTTTCGAAAAACATGGTCAATCCCAAAAGGCTCAATCCGCAAAGAAATTTAACTTTATGATTTGACTGCTTACCTTTAGTTTTTAGATTAGAAAGAATATAAAAATCTGATCGTATAGATTCTGAAAGATTAGAGTGGGGTACAACAATTAGAAGATCTCCACTTCGCAATTTAATTTCCCCAATTCTTCCGCTCAAATCCTCACCATTTCTATGTACCGCAAGTATAGTCGCACTATACTTAGTACGAAAATCAGTATCCTTTATTTTCTTCCCATCTAACCATGAATTAGTAGGAATTGACAGTTCGACGTATTCTAATTTATCCTCGTATTTATTAAGTTTATTACTTATAAATACAATATTATTATCCTCTTCATTTATGAGCATCACATCTTCCAGGCTGCCAGAAAATATTAATCTGTCTCCTCCCTCAACAATAAGATTTTTTGATGCAACTACTTTAAAAATTTTATTACCCCTCACAATTTCAATTAGAGAGATTCCTCTAAAATCCTTTATCCCACTGTCTTCTATACTTTTACCCACAAGGGTAGAGCTACTGCCAACCTTAGCTTCGACAAAATATTTTCTAACAGCATTTCTCTTTTGTAGGGGCGTAAGCGATCTGGATGGCAAAAGCTTAAATCCAATTACTAAAAAATAAATAATCCCAATACCAGTTACTATTAAACCAGGAACAACAAAATCATAAAGCTTGAAAAGTTCTAACCCATTACTTTCTAAAAGGCCATTGAGAACAAGATTTGTTGATGTACCTATGAGCGTAATCATTCCCCCTAAAATTGCTGAAAAGGAAAGTGGAATAAGAAGCTTAGAAGGCGATATCCCATAGTATTCTCCCTTTTTCATGACATAAGGGATTAGGATTATTACCACAGGGGTATTGTTGAAAACCGAAGAAATAAGCGCGACACAAGCACATAAAACAGTCAAAAAAACAAATTTTGACCGTATTTTACCCATTATCCTATCAAGAAACTTACCTATATCAAAGTATTCATTTATGATCGAGCTAATTGCAATCACAATAAATATTATTAAAACACTTTTTGTAATTAATGCTTTTAGAATTGAATCAACACTTATATAACCAAGTAACAAAAAAATTCCCACAACAATTCCAAAAACTGTTGCGGGCCTTCTTTTTGAACGTATTAATTCAAAAATCATAAAAGTCAATACAATTCCAACTATTAAACTTTTATAACTCGAAATAAAACTATTCAATGTACTACTAATTTAGAAGTTTACTTCCCGATGGTATAGGTCTCAAAACCTATGTTATAAAGTTCTTTGTCATCCAATATACCGCGACCATCAAATAAGAATGCAGGTTTAAACATCTTATCATATATCTTATGCCAGTCGTAAGTATTAAATTCATCCCATTCTGTCATAACAGCTACTGCATGCGTATCTTCTGTTGCTTCATAGGGATCATTACATACGTGAACAAGCAATCTGTTCTCTGCCTCTGTTCTGCTATTTAAATAATCCAGATCTGCTAAAATTTGCTCTTCAGTAACCTTAGGATCGTAAACTGTTATTTCAGCACGCTCATTCAGCAAATAATCTGCAACATATATTGCCGCTGATTCACGCGTATCATTTGTATCCTTCTTAAAAGCCCAACCTAATAATGTAATTTTCTTACCAGATACTGTATTAAATAAGGTTTTGACTATTTTCTCCGCGAACCTTCTTTTTTGGTGATCATTCATTATAATAACCTGTTCCCAATAGTCGGCCACTGCATGCAAACCGTAGGATTTAGATATATAAACTAAATTCAATATATCCTTTTGAAAACAAGATCCACCAAAACCTACAGACGCTTTTAAAAATTTAGGACCAATTCTCGAATCACTCCCTATGGCGCGAGCTACTTCATTTACATCAGCCTCTGTTACCTCACAAAGTTCTGACAATGAATTAATAGATGACACCCGTTGAGCCAGAAAAGCATTGGCAGTCAATTTTGATAATTCTGATGACCAGACATTTGTTGTAAGTATGCGCTCTCTAGGTATCCAATGTGAATAAACATCTACCAGAGCCTGCTTTGCTTCATTACCCTCTACTGTATCATCTCCCCCTATCAAAACTCGGTCTGCTTCTAGTAAATCGCCCATTGCAGTTCCTTCTGCAAGAAATTCAGGATTTGACAAAATATCAAAACGAACACCACTTCCGGTATTTTCAAGAATTCGCTTTAAAGCTTCTGCTGTTCTAACAGGTAAAGTTGATTTTTCAACTACAATCTTATTAGATTTTGCCACAGAAGCTATTTGGCGGGCACATAACTCAATAAACTTAAGATCTGCAGCCATACCCTTGCCTATTCCATATGTCTTGGTTGGTGTATTTACAGAGATAAATATCATATCTGCATCCAGAATCGCCTGATTAACATCGGTAGAAAAGAAAAGGTTTCTTCCTCTTGCCTCTCCCACGATCTCATCTAATCCCGGTTCATATACAGGAAGCAAACTTAAATCCTCATTATTCCAGGCAGCTATGCGCTTTTCATTAATATCTACAACAGTTACTTTTATCTCCGGGCATTTTTGCGCTATTACAGCCATAGTAGGTCCTCCCACGTAACCGGCACCAATACAACAAATGGTCTTAATCTTCATTTATTTTATATTTTGTTCGTAAATATATATTGCTCAATTTTAATCTTCTAATTATCCTTTTTTTTTTAGACGAAATCATCATAAAAGAGGATTACCGTTAACTTTGATGGACGGGAGACGAAATATAGCCGATATTTTCGATATTTAGCAGTTGCTTACTTAACCTAAAAGTATTGGTATTTATCTCACGGATAGGTTTAGATATTAAAGCCTTCCGTCAACTGGAGATTTAATAAATCCCTTTACATCATATAGTACTGAATTCTCTCCCTTTAAAGCCTTAAAATCGATTTCTCGAAATAAACCATGTCCCACAGCCAAAACTATTGCGTCGAATTTCACACCTTCTATAGTATTTATGAGTTGAAGATTATAAACTTTTTTCAAAGCATCCGTACTTGCAACAGGATCGTAAACTGAAACGAGTGCACCATAATCTTTTAAATCATTTACTATATCAATCACTTTGGTATTTCGCACATCTGGACAATCTTCTTTAAATGTTATTCCTAAAATGAGGATTTTACTACCAAGTATTTTAATGTCTTTCTTAGACATCAACTTTACGACCTGCGAGGCTACATATTCTCCCATGCTGTCATTTAACCTCCTGCCCGCCAAAATTATTTCAGGATGATAACCTATTTGCTTAGCTTTTTGAGCAAGATAATATGGATCTACTCCTATGCAATGCCCACCAACTAATCCTGGCTGAAAAGGCAAAAAATTCCATTTTGTTGATGCGGCCTTAAGTACTTCCTGAGTGTCAATTTCCATCCGGTTAAATATTTTAGCCAACTCATTGACAAAAGCTATATTGATGTCACGCTGTGAATTTTCTATAACCTTTGCCGCTTCAGCGACTTTAATACTAGGTGCCAGATAGGTTCCTGCCGAAATAACCGAATTATATAAACTATCTATATTTTCTGCAGCTGCACGATTAGACCCAGAAGTAACTTTTAAAATCTTATCTACAGTATGTTCTTTATCTCCGGGATTTATTCGTTCAGGAGAATATCCGATACTAAAATCATTATCACCTTTCAATTTTGAATTTTCTTCTAGTATAGGCAAACAAACCTCTTCGGTTGCGCCGGGATAAACAGTAGACTCATATATGACTATAGCACCACTTGCCATATTTAAACCAACCAACCTACTTGCCTCAATTAGGGAAGACAGGTCAGGATTATCATTTTTATCTACTGGCGTTGGTACCGTAATTATATAATAATCATGCCTGGCAAGGTCATTTTTTAAAGAACTACAATACAATCCTATTTCCGTAGGATCTCTTTTTAAAACAGCTTGTATTACTTCACCTGTTAATTCACCGGTGCTATCAATACCATCTTTAATTTCATCTATTCTCTTCTTATTGGTATCAAATCCAGTCACTCTATATTTGGTTGCAAATAATCTGGCAAGCGGCAACCCAACGTAACCCAAACCTATAATGCAAATAGAAATATTCGTTTTCAATTCTGAAGCCAATCTTTATTTTATTTGAAATTCATTCCAATACCAGTTAATAGATTCTCTTAATCCATCATTGATATTGTAAAGGGGACGATACCCTAGTTTATCTTTAATTTTATCTATTGAAGCTAATGAGTGACTAACATCACCTGCTCTTTTAGGCCCAAAATCGGCCTGAACGGTATAAATATCGGGGTCAAAATCCTTCAAAAATTGCTTTAATAATTCAACTAAGTCCAGAATGGTTGTACGTTCATTGCAAGCCACATTATAAATTTCATTAACAGCTTTTTCATCTTTAGTCATAAAAGCTAAAACGTTAGCCTGAACCACATTCTTTATATAGGTGAAGTCTCTTGAAAAACTTCCATCTCCATTAATAACAGGAGAATTATGGTTTACAAGTTCAGCAATAAATTTAGGGATTACCGCCGCATACGCTCCATCTTTATCCTGCCTTGGGCCAAAAACATTGAAATATCTTAACCCAATAGTTTCTAAGCCATAACTAACATTATAAACATGAGCATAAAGCTCATCAACATATTTTGTAACCGCATATGGCGACAAAGGTTTGCCTATTTCATCTTCCGTCTTAGGTAAGATTTTAGAATCTCCATAAGTTGACGAACTTGCAGCATAGACCACTCTTTTTACTCCCCCATTTCTAGCAGCTTCCAGAATATTTAAAAAACCGGAAATATTTACATCATTAGTCGTTATTGGGTCCTTTAAAGATCGAGGGACAGAACCTAATGCGGCTTGATGACAAATAAGATCACATCCTGAAGCAGCATCTTCACAATCTTTAAAGTTCCTAATATCACCTTTACAAAAATCAAAATTAGGATTTTCAAAAAAGGCTTCCATATTCTTTAGCTTCCCTGTAGAAAGATTATCAAGACAGGTCACTTTAGCTCCAAGGTAAAGAAATTCTTCAACAAGGTGAGATCCTATAAAACCAGCTCCACCTGTCACTAATATCTTTTTTCCCTTTAAAACCTGCCTGTCCAAATAAGTTATTTTTCTTGAGCGGCTAAGATATAATTTATAGAATTAAAAGTGTAAAGACCACCCATAAAGTATTTCTTAACAAGATGAAGAAGTTCACGTTAAACTTATACTAAACCAGATAAGGAACTTGGTAAAAGATAAAAGCAATGGTAAATTTGATAACTATCAAAACTTCTTATACTAAATATAATGAACTATTTAAATTTAGATCCTAAAAAGACTAAAACCACAGTTGAACAACTCAATGTTCTTTTAGCAGACTACCACTTATATTACCAGAAACTTCGCAATTTTCATTGGAATGTCGTAGGTAAAAATTTCTTCGATTTACATGAAAAGTTTGAAGAAATGTATGATGATGCGAAATTGAAGGTTGACGAAATAGCCGAACGTATACTTACTCTGCGCTTTCAGCCATTGAGTAACTATACAGATTATCTAGAAAGCTCTAATCTCAAAGAGTCTCCCAGCGAGACAAGGGATACTGAAATGATCGATATTCTTTTAAAAGATCACGGGGCTATTTTAAAACAAATGCGTAGTACTGTAGAAGCTGCAGATGATGCCGGCGATGAAGGTACAATTGACTTAATTGGCGCATATATACGCGATCTTGAAAAGATAAGCTGGATGCTTGATGCATGGAGAATGAAAGCAACTGAAGATCACAAAAAAGCCTAGTTTTATATATGATAGCACAAGAATCTGAGAACCATAACATCAATTTTTTAGGCTTCGATTTCGGAAGAATTCTCGACAAACTTCAGGGTTGGGGAGAAAATATATTATTAAAACTGCCAAATTTCATTTTGGCAGTTTTAATATGTATAATCTTCTGGTTTCTTGCTAAATACGTTTCTAAGTTTGTACGAAACGTATTAATGCGAAAAGTTAGCCAGGCTTCTGTAAAAGTCATAGCTGGTAAGACGGCCTTTGCTGTTACTGTTTTGGTAGGATTTTTCTTTGCTTTAGGAGTAATGGATCTTGACAAGGTTCTTACTTCAGTTCTGGCGGGTGCCGGTGTTGTAGGTTTAGCTATTGGTCTCGCCCTACAGGGAACATTAAGTAATACATTTTCTGGTGTTATTCTTTCTTTCTTGCCGCGAATTCAATTAGGCGACTGGGTTGAGACAAATGGTTTTGCGGGTTCGGTAGAAGATATAAATCTAAGAAGTATAGTAATTAGAGAGGCAGATAATAATTTTGTGATGATTCCCAATTCACTCATTATTGATTCTCCTTTTAAAAATTATACACAAACATCCAGGTCTCGCGTCTTTATAAATTGTGGTGTTGGGTATGAGAGTGATCTTGAATTAGTTGAAAAACTTACCGTTGATACAATTCTGAAAGAATTTCCTCAACAAAGTTCTGAAGAGGTTGAATTCTACTATCAGGAATTTGGCGACAGCTCAATTAATTTTGTTTTACGATTCTGGGCAGATGTACGTAAAAAACGAGATATCTTAAAAGCACAGAATATTGCTATAAAAGCGATCAAGAAAGCATACGATGCTCAGGATATCAATATTCCTTTCCCTATACGTACTCTTGATTTTGCTAAAAACAAGTTTAGATCTGAAACCCTCACAATAGCTCAATCAGACAATTCATCAGAGGGTACTGAGAAAGTAGTATCACCAGATTCAGATTCATAAATTTATGCGCGCATTCCTAATTGCTATATCAGCGGCTTTTGTTTTCAATAGTTGTCAGGATTATGGTCAACTGGAAAAGAGAGCTAGTTTATCACGAAGTCTCGCAGAAATTTCAGGTATAACTAAATTACCTTCTTCACCACTAATTTTTGCGATAGCTGATCATGGTAATCCTAATCATATATATGCCATAGACTCTACTGGTTTTATTCAGAAAGAAATTGTGGTGGCTAATGCACTCAATACAGATTGGGAAGACCTCGCAAATGATGGCAAAAATCGGGTTTTTATAGGTGATTTTGGGAATAATGAAAATGACAGGCGAGACTTGTGCATTTACTCCGTTAGCATTCCGGAAAATATAAAGGAAATAGACACTGTGGTTGCCACCAAAACATCTTTTTCTCTTGCAGACCAGAAAGAATTTCCACCCAGCTTATATAACAGAAATTATGACATAGAATCATTCTTTTTTAAAGATGATTCCTTTTATCTATTCACGAGAAACCGAAGCAGAAAAGAATTTGACGGTACAACGAAAGTCTACAAAGTACCCGCCAGAACCGGAAACTTTTCTGTAGAACCCATAACTAGTTATTCCCTTTGTGATGATCCCAAAGACTGCTTTCTCACAGCTGCAACATTAGGTCCCGATAATAAAACAATCCTTTTACTTACATCTAATAAAGTCATTAAACTTAGTAACTATACTGGTCACGACTTTTTTGGTGGTAAAATTGAAACTATTAATCTAAAATATGATTCTCAAAAAGAGGGAATTTGCATGAAAGACAGTTCTAATGTTTACATAGTTGATGAACGCAGAGCGCAACTAGGCGGTAATTTGTATTCTCTATCTATCAAATAATTATTTTCGCTTAAGCTGCTTTAACTGGAATATATCCTTTCTTCTGTCAACCAGATTACGCACGCTTCCATATTGATTCAATTCCTTTAATAGATCTACATCCACATCAGCAACTAGTATCATTTCTGCGTTAGGTGTTGCTTCAGCTTTTATACCATTAGTAGGAAACTGAAAGTCACAAGGCGTTAATACCATACTTTGCGCAAATTGCATATCCATATTGTGCACTTTGGGAATATTACCCACACTACCGGCAATGGCCACATAACATTCGTTTTCTATAGCTCTTGCCTGAGCACAATGTCTCACACGACTATAGCCATTTTGAGTATCAGTTAAAAAGGGAACAAATAAAATATCCATACCCTGATCTGCGAGAATTCTGCTCAACTCTGGAAATTCTACATCATAGCAAATAAGAATGCCTATTTTTCCGCAGTCTGTATTAAAAGTTTTTATAACATCTCCTCCAGTCATACCCCAAACTTTGGCCTCATCTGGAGTCACGTGAAGCTTGTAAAATTTTTCTATAGTCCCGTCTCGCTTACATAAAAAACCAACATTATAAAGTTTGCCATCTTCAAGATAAGGCATACTTCCGGTTATAATATTGATGTTATAACTAACTGAAAGTTCTGAGAATTTATCGCGTATACGCTCAGTATATTTTGCCAGTTCTCTAATTGCGTCAGGTTCTGACAAATGATTATATGCTGCCATTAATGGAGCATTAAAAAACTCAGGGAAAAGAGCAAAATCTGATCTGTAACCTGAAATTGTATCGATAAAATATTCTGCCTGCTCTATAAGCTCTTCAAAATTCTTATACGTACGCATTTGCCACTGCACAAGACCTAGTCTTACCACTGTCTTTGTGGCAATAGGTTTCTTGGCAGGTTTTTGATAGTAAATGTTATCCCACTCAAGCAGAGCTGCGTACTCTTTAGAGGCCTTATCCCCTTCCAGATAATTGGTAATAATTCGTTTTACATGAAAGTCATTACTCAATTGAAAATCAAGTACTGGGTCACTTATTTCGCGTGTGCGTACCTTTTCTATATATTCTTTTGGCGAAATTTTATCTGCATATTGATGATAATTAGGCAATCTGCCTCCAAAAACAATGCGCTCCAGATTCAAGTTCTCACAAAGCTCTTTTCTGTAATCATATAAACGTCTGCCAATGCGCATTCCGCGATACTCGTGACGTATAAAAATATCTATACCATAGAGTACATTTCCCTTAGGCGTATGCGTATTAAAACTTTCATTACCCGTGATCTGCATATACGTATGCGAATCTGTGAACTTCTCATAATTCACCACTATTGATAAAGCACAGCCGGCGATCTCCCCATTAACCTTCACGACCACCTGCCCTTCAGGAAAAATACTTATCAACTTCTGTACATCCTTTTTCTCCCAATAAGGATCAGGAATATTAGGATATACAGCTATCATTATATTTTTTAATTCTTCGTAATCCTTGATTTTTAAATATTCAAGATCTACAGAATCTATTTTTTCAACCTTATCTATTGCATCCATATGAATCAATTTTCGCTTTAAGCGAAAAATATTTTAGAAGTTAAAACCAAAACCAAACGAAACTCTCAAACCTTCATCTGAGGTGAAAAAATTAAAAGTTCCGCTAAGGGCATCTGCACTATTCACCCAAAAACCAAGGCCGTAAGAATCATGCCAGATTTTAGAATCAGGTGCTCTGTCTGACCATACACGCCCAATATCATACCCGCCAAAAATCCCGATTTGAAGGGGTAAAATCGACGTTTTTAAGGTATTAAACGCATATCTCAAATCTGCAGATCCGGCCAGGGCTGTTTTACCGGTAAAGCGTTCAAAACGATAACCTCTTAGTCCCGTGCGTTGCCCTAACCTTGCAGCCTGATAGAATTGATAGTCGTCACCAAATCTAAACTGTGCCTGACCCAGAGTTTTTAACACTAACTTCCTATCAGTAGAGATCGCATTATAAAACCCAAGACTTGTGTTAAGGTAACCAAATATACTATCTGTACGCTCAATATTATCTGTTATACCACCAGTAACATTAAAATCCATACCCCGTGTGGGTGCAAGACTGTTATCTGCACTATGGTATTCATACATCGCTTCTATAGATCCAAAATAATTACGGTCAATAACTTCTGTCAGGTAGTTGTCATTTACAAAGCGACCTTCATTTCCTTCTACATCTATGCTTTGAAATAAACCTCTAACTTTAAACGTACTACCATAATCTGAATTCTTCAATAAACCAGCAGAAGCTTCAAATCTGTTCTGGCGTACACGATTGTAATCCATCCCCAGTTCATCGTCATAATTTTCGGTCTCATTTCCATAACCAAAGAAGTTCTGGGCATAATTATGCGTGGTTAATCTACCTGTAATAAGCAAATTCCAATTATCTTTTATTCCGGCAAACTCACCTTCGTATCGCAGATCAAAACCCTGTGTTGCAAAAAAGTAACCAGCCTTAAACCTATGTTGCTGACTAAATGGATTTCGCTGAAAAGCATTTACAGTATAAACATCGCTCAGTCCCAAACTTATACCTTCATCTGGATTATAACCAAAAGCAGGCGTTATGATATTAGTGCGCAAAATTTGTTTTTGATAATCATAAGTATTGTAATCGTAATTATCTGTAAATCTAAAATTGGCCCCGCCTTTTTCTTCTATTGTATTAGGTAGACTTTCATGGTCATAGATTTTAAGTTTACGACCGTTTTCTATACGGTAAATATCGTTGTTTTGTCCACCGATTATGCGTATAAAAATAGGATTATTACCTTTTCCTTTCACTTCAAAAACATCATCGTCATCAAGGCCAAAGACCCAAATTTGGTTTGTCTCTTTAGATAAGTAGCTTCTGTCTAAAATTACGTCTGTCTTTTTGCCGTCTTTAATACGCCACACCTTTATAGTAGTCTCATTGTCACCTCTGGTAATTTCGAAATAATCATCTTTATCTGTACCTGTAACAGTTTGTAATTTTGCGAAATAGTCAAAATATTTTTCTGTGATATCAACAATATTATCACGTCTTCCTTTCAGGTTCTTTTTAATATCATCAATTGAGTTTCCTGTTCTAACTTCAGGAGGAAGATCTAAAAAGGCTTTCTCTATGATTGAGTCTGATATATGATCTTGAATGTAATGTGCCTGCGTCATCCATACTTCTTTACCAGATTGTTGAGCAAGCGCTCTGTCTAGTTTTATACCTGCATTATTAAACCACTTAATATCTTTTAGATTCTCATCGTAGACCTGAAATTGTTTTGCTGCACCAAATAAGGCTCTGGCGATATCCAGAATAGTACCATCAAAATTTGTAAAGACCTGATCTCTGTCTCTGGGTATAGCCACGTAAACATCTTTACCATCCTGATTTTTATATTCTGCCCAGCGCCATTGGTCATTATGCCTGTCCCAATCACCTATTAGCATATCAAAAATTCGGGCTCTTATATAAGCCGTTTCATCAATGACATTTTCTTCATCACTCCTTATTTTGTCAAGAATATCATCTGTACTTTCTATATCATCTGGATAATTAAAAATAGCTCCCTGGTATTCTTCAGCAGGGCGCTCTACGATCATATATAACTCATCGCCATATTTGTCATTATATTCTCCCAAAGCAGGTTGTTTAGGAACATAATAGAGCTCAGGAGTTGTATTAAGCACTTTCACGGCATCGCTTAATTTTGGAATAGCGAAAGCTCCGTACGGGTGTGAAGAAGTATAAAAGTCCTGAATAAGTGATTCTGGCAACGTATTGCGCAAATCATCTTCTACTTCTTTATCTTTTAAAATAACAGCTTGTATGAATTGAACAGCACTCTTGCGCAGAGCCCGCATGTTATATTCTTTTCCGTTCTTTTTAGATTTTAATCTTAAAGAGACTGTCTGGTGTCCGCCTCCGGGACGAATTACATCAAGACCGCCATAAAGCGTATCTAGTAATGCGACCGGTGCAGTCACTTTTTTGCCATATACTTCGCGATAATGATCTCCCCAAACCGATTTGAAAAAATCTGACTTCTCTGTTTCTTCCACATTATAAACAGACGCCTTAACTGTTTTGGGGAAATTGGTTTTAAAGGTAGAAGCATCATAAACAGGCTTAGGAGCATAAACTTCTTTTTGAAATAATAATTTTGGTTCAAAATCACCATCAGACCCATAATATCTTACCCATGATGAACCATCATCAAAAACATCTAAAACAGCAAAACCTTGCCCTCCATAACTAAATAAGCCATCTCTTCCCAATGCTACATACGATGACTTTGACCCTGATCCTGATACAATTTGTTTAATGCCATCATCTTCTATATACTGTAAACTATGCTCATGACCAGATGTAAATATCACCCGGTCATAATCTTTAACGAGAACCTTAATACGCTTCATTAGCTCATTGTATTTCTCATTAAATCTATCCTGTTTAGAAACACCACCCTGTGTACGTATTTCAGTCACAAGGGACCCTAAAATGGGTACGGGAATCTTTTTTTGAGAAGGATATAAATGCTTATTAAAATCAAATTTACCGCCGTGTACTCCATTTGTATACATGGGGTGATGCATTGCAACCACAATTGTTTTTTGTTGGTTCTTTTTAAGCTCTCCGGCAAGTTCTATAAAAAACTTTTCTCTTGTTTTAATCTCGCACTTATCATTGATTTTTGGGTCCTTATCCCAGTCCTCAAGATACCATTGAGTGTCTATAACTATTAAGTGTAATTTATCATCAATATCATAACTCTCAAGCGGGCAGCCGTCTTCTGGTTTAAATATTTTTTCATCCTTAAATTTCTCTTCAAAATATTTCTGCTCACGCTCAAGCCCGTCAGATCCTTCATTGTACCAATCATGATTACCAGGAATAAAAAAAACCTTACCCTCATGTTCTTTAACCGCATCATACTGCGCATCAAGACGGTACTCAGAGATTGCGCGCCCTTTGCCATCTTTATCAGGCATTCCCTCAGGATAAATATTGTCTCCTAAAAAAATTGTATAGTTATCTCCTTTATTTTGAGTCTTGAGGAAGTTCTTTAAAGTTGCCAGACCCTCTGTAGTCTCACCTAGATCTGCATAACCAGCATCACCTACCAAATAAAATGTCTTTTCTATTTTTTTATTCTTAGGATAACTGCCTTGATCAATCCCCTTTTTATATTGAGCATCATAGCTGGCGCAGGATGAGAAAATGATAAGAATAAGAACTGTTAGAAGTATGTTATTTTTTGACATCAAAAATAATTTGGAGGTTTTTTTTAGTACTTTTCACTTACGATTAATTGTAAACTTATGTCTGAAACGGTAGAAAAAGCACCTGAAATTATCACAAAAACAGATCAATTTGTGCTTAAATTATTTAAGGAAAAATTGCCTAATAGCTTTCTATACCACAACTACAATCACACTGTAAGGGTCGTTAAAAGTACTAAAGAAATAATCGAAAATTCTCAAATTAATGTTAAACAGGAAGAGGCGCTTCTGCTCGCTGCATGGCTGCACGACATTGGTTATACAGAACAGAGAGAGGGCCATGAAAAAGCAGGCGCCGAGATCGCAAAAGCTTTTTTAAAAGAACAAGGTGAAGATCCTGAAACAATTGATCTGGTGGTAGATCTTATTCTTTCTACTATCATGAAAACAGAACCAAAATCTGATCTGGAACGTATCTTAAAAGATGCAGACAACTCACATTTTGCAAAAGACTATTATGCAGAAACCAGTGAGTTTCTTAGGCAGGAACTTAACCTTACCGGTGTTGCTAACTACTCCCCTGCAGAGTGGCGTGAAGAAAATATTAAGATGTTTACAGAGAAGCATAAATTCTATACAGATTATGCTGCCAGAAACTGGAAACCACAGAAAGATAAAAACCTGATTGATCTTCTTAATAAAAAGAAGAAACAAAAAAAGAAATTTAAAAAAGAAGAAGTTAAAGCTAAACTTAAAGCCAAATATAAAGATGAGAGCCCAGACAGAGGTGTGCAAACTCTTTACCGCACAACTCTTCGTAATCACATTAAACTAAGTGACATTGCAGATACTAAGGCTAACATTCTCTTATCTGTAAATGCTATTATCATTTCTTTGGCTCTCGCCAATGTGATCCCGAAACTTGATTCACCAAGCAACAGGCATCTAATGATTCCAACTTTAATTTTGGTGCTTTTTAGTGTAGCTTCAATAATTCTGTCAATAATGTCTACCAGACCAAATGTGACAACAGGTGAGTTCACCAGAGAACAAGTAATGAAGAAAGAAGTTAACATTCTGTTTTTTGGCAACTTTCACAAAATGGCTTACGACCAGTACCAGTGGGCTATAAATGAACTCATTCACGATAAGGATACCATCTACGAAGCGCTTACAAAAGATTTATATTTATTGGGAATTGTATTGAATAAAAAATACATGCTTCTGCGGAAAACATATACAATTTTCATGACTGGTATAATTGCTTCAGTTGTAAGCTACATAATCGCCTTCTGGCTGATGTAAGTATTAGAATCTAATCTAAAATTTCAATAAGATCTTCGTAAGTGATTGTTTCATCAGTCACTTTACGAGGGGCTGTAGATGGTGAGTATAATACCTCAATACGTATTGCTTTTAAACCCACTACGCCTTGCACATCTTCTAATTCAAGATATTCTACGTTTTCACCTAAATACGATTTGCGTTGCAGATATTTAATGTAACGACCGTACTCTTCCTCATCAGATTCCTGAGAGTAAATAATAGCTATTTTTCCTTTTTGGGTGATACGCTCATCAGTACCGCGAATTAAAGCTTTATCTATACGCTTTTTAATAATTTCGTATCTCGCATTGTAAGTACCATCAACATCAAACTTCTTCTCATCCATTCTATAGCGAATGGAAAGTGTGGTGCTGAAAACAAGGATTAAAGAAGCAGCATCCAGCTGTAGCTTGGCCCCGTGTTGTTTGTGATAAAAATGATTCTCCATCTCACACATGGTACGCAGCTGCCATAAACGTAAGTTATACAGGTAAACCATACTAAACTTCTCTTTACGAGTCATAGAAGCACCTATATAGATATTATGATCAACGCCATCAGTTTTATAACGCTCAAAATAATGAGGAAATATCTTTTGAGCTTCCTGCTGTTTACGGTCTAAAAAAGTTGCAAGTTCCTGATTTATTAACTGTACGGTCTCGTCGTAATGTCTTCGATTCTCATAGATCAAACCTGTTTCAGGACGTATAGCAGCCTGGTAATTCTCTATTGCTCGTTTAATTTCAGGAATTGTAGTATTTAAATGATTAAGTAATGGGTTTACCTCATCCCGAAGTAAATTAAAAACTTGCGTTTCGCTTGAAGCGCTTAAACTTTGAGAAATATCTTCAATGAATTCTTCAATTCTAAATTTCACCTGCTCGTAAATAGGCAGCGGCTTCGTTTCCATAGCCATATTTAAGATATCATCAACAAGTTTTAATTGTATCAATATATCCTGCTGTATTGCCAGATTACGCTCTTCTGAAGAACCTACAATATCAATTTGACCATACAGTGGGTAGACTTCCTTAAAAGCAATATCTTTAAATGAGGCAAACTTACCGGCCTGTTGATTTGCAATAAATCTTTTAGCTTCTTCTTCAAACACCCATAAAACACTGGGATGAATACTTGTGCATTCACTTTGAATAACCGCTTTTATTCTATTTTCAGACTCAAATCTTCTGCGTTCTACAGTGGCAACGATATATGGAATAATATCGTCGAGTTTCATCGCATTTACAGAGTTCAATTCATTCTTAGTACCTGAAACTAACTCCAGAACAGCAAGCAACTTTTTGCCTTTAAAAATGGGAGCCAGAATACAGCTTTTTACTCCCTGGTTTAATAAATTCTCAGATAGCAGATTGTACTTAGTATCTATTGCATACTGCTCAACATCTGAAATGCAGAAATACTTCTTATTTTTTATTAATGTATCGTAAGCACCACCGCAAAGAGTCTGGCAGCAATCATTTCTATTTTCTTTATCAAGAATATAACTGGTTGCAAATTCCTTATCCATTTTAATAAAGCTGTCATCATCTTCATCAAACTGAGTAAAACCAATTTTTAGATCGGCCATATTAAAAATAGACTGAAATATCTCTTGAAATTGAGGATAATCTGCTGTTTCCTGTATTGTATTATCATAAAGCAAATTCGTCTTCAGTTCAGATATCGCATCTTCTACAGTAACGTCTGTTAGGTTTAGAATTGTGATTCCTTTTAGAATCCAACTTTGAGGCGGAAAATACTGCTTCCACAAATCAATATTATCTACTTCCTGTACAAGTTTATTTACAATTTCGTCAGTGATCTCAATAGCATCTTCTTTTGGCTGAAGCGAAACAAAATCAGCATTCATTGCAATTCTATAATGTCTTAGAAGACCTTTCTTATCAGGAATATCATAGAATAAAGGTTTTGTAAAATCGAGATTCTTATCGTAATACGTATTGAGAATAACGATACACGCAAGAATGTAAAACATGTCCTCATCCCAATTACGCACTTTCAGCTCAAAATCATCACCTGCATTTTTTAATATGCTGGCAAAACGCTTTGTAGGATTGAATAAAATACTTTGAAAAGGTACCGCGGCAGCTTTTATTTCATTTTTGGTTAAAACCGCAGGAAATAAATTATCAAGCAGAACGCGTATAGGATCTTTATATTTATCAAGATCATTAAAGTCACTTATCCCTTCAATCAGGTTAGGAAATGACTGTGCGTAGTCAAGCAACGACTGCATGTAATCTTTAGAAATACTACTCTTAGAAGACTCCATACGATCCCTAAGCTTATCCAGAACTTTGTTAAAGCTCAGATTTATTTCGAAAGGAAAATCTTCATTATTATTCATAGAGGTAAATCTTAATTACTAAATATAATAAATCTTGTTTAATACTTAATAGTAGCTTTAGTCTTTAACAAGGGTTTAAGCTTACTAAAAATAACGGGTAAAGTTAATCGCCTCATTTATAAAACCGGCAATCTAAGGATAAAAACCTGCCAAAAAAGGACTAAAATCGCGTATATTGCCAGCCGAAAAAATAATTAATGATGAAGAAAATATTTTTGCTCGCAAGTAGCTGCTTTTTTATGCTCTCTTGCGCAACAGATACAAATTATGAAGTATCTGGAACAATAGACAACCTTGAAGATGGTACAGCCGTTTATCTACAAAGAATAGACGAGAACAAAAGGCTGGCTGCTGTTGACACTACTACAATTAAAGACGGAAAATTCACCTTTAAAGAGGAGAAACTTGCAGAACCAGAAATGAATCTGCTCACAGTAGAAGGTATTAATGCAAATGTAATTTTCATTGCTGAGAACGAAAAAATCAAAATCACCGCATATAAAGACAGTCTGCGCAGTTCTAAAGTAAAGGGTGGAAAAGAGAATGAGTACTTCGGCGAGTATTTTAATGAAGTAATTAGCAGCTCTAAAGAGAAACAAAAATTACAGCAGGAAGGAATGGCTGCTATGCGATCTGGTGAGTCTGAAACTATTGAGGTAATTAAAAATGAAATGGAAGCTATAGATAAATCTTCTACTCGCAAGAGACTAGCTCTTATTGATGAGCATCCCGATGCTATGGTTTCTACAATAATTCTCAACGATCTTATAGGAACAGGTATGCTCACTGCTGATGAGGCAAATGATGCTTTTGATTCACTTTCTACGAAACTAAAAGAAAGCGCAAAAGGCAAAGAAATAAGTGAAGTAATAGCCAAAATGAAAGCTCAGGAAATAGCTTCTAAACTGGCTAGTATAGGCAATGCAGCACCTGAATTTAGTGCTCCCACTCCAGAAGGAGATGAGCTTGCTTTAAAAGATGTGCTGGGTAAATACACCATTGTAGACTTCTGGGCGAGCTGGTGCAGACCTTGTAGACAAGAAAATCCTAACGTTGTAAAACTATACAACAAGTATCATGATAAAGGTCTTAACATTATAAGCGTTTCTCTGGATCGTCCTGAAGAAAAGGATCGCTGGTTACAGGCTATAGAAAATGATAAAATGGACTGGTACCATGTATCTAATTTAAAATACTGGCAAGACCCTATTGTACGTCAATACGGTATTACTGCTATTCCCGCAACATACTTACTTGATGAGAAAGGAATCATAATAGACAAAAATCTACGTGGTGATGCTCTAGCAGAAAAGTTAGAATCTCTTTTAGGAGACAGCTAAAACTAACCGATTTTTAATAGAAAAAACCGGATTTCTTTATAGAAATCCGGTTTTTTTATGCCTTTTTCGGTCTAAAATTCTCCTTATTGAGCTTCAATTTCTGCGCTCACACTAGCCGAAAGTCTTTTGTAAGTTCCGTTTTCAAGACGCTCACGTATCGCTGAGAATGCGTCTAAGGTTTCTTCTACATCTTGCAATGTATGAGAAGCTGTAGGTATCATACGCAATAGGATTAATCCTTTAGGTATTACAGGATACACCACTATTGAGCAAAATACACCGTGATTCTCACGTAAGTCTTTTACAAGTGCCATTGCTTCAGGAATACTTCCTTTTAGGTAAACCGGCGTTACACAACTTTGTGTTGTACCAATATCAAAACCTCTTTTCTTAAGTCCGCCCTGAAGAGCATTTACATTCTCCCAAAGTTTCTCACGCAATTCTGGCATGGTGCGTAACATCTCAAGACGTTTTAATGCCCCTACCACTAATTGCATTTGCAATGATTTTGCAAACATTTGTGAGCGTAAGTTATATTTTAAGTAATCTATGATCTCCTGGTCTGCAGCTATAAAAGCTCCCGTACTTGCCATAGATTTTGCAAAAGTCGCAAAATATACATCTATTTTATCCTGAACTCCCTGCTCCTCACCGGCACCAGCGCCCGTTGCTCCCAGTGTACCAAAACCATGAGCGTCATCTACAAAAAGTCTAAAATTGTATTTTTCTTTAAGAGCTACAATCTCTCTAAGTTTTCCTTGCTCACCACGCATTCCAAAAACACCTTCAGAGATCAAAAGAATTCCTCCTCCTGTCTGCTCTGCTAATTTTGTTGCGCGTTGCAGGTTCTTTTCTATACTTTCTACATCATTGTGTTTGTAGGTAAAACGCTTACCCATGTGCAGACGCACACCATCAATAATACAGGCGTGAGCATCAACATCATATACAATAATATCATCTTTAGATACAAGGGCATCAACGGTAGAAACCATTCCCTGATATCCAAAATTCAATAAAGAAGCTGCTTATTTATTTACAAAGGCAGCTAACTCATTTTGCAGTTGCTCATGCAGGTCTGTATGGCCACTCATCATTCTGGCTCCCATTGGGTATGCCGAACCATAACTTGCCGCAGCTTCTGCATCTACTTTTCTAACTTCAGGATGATCTGCAAGTCCTAAATAGTCGTTGATACTCCAGGTAATTACTTCTTTTCCCTGAAATTTCATTCGGTTTGAAATAGGTCCTTCCAGTTTTGGGAATACAAAATAACCCTCAGCCTGCGAAGCCCATTTACCTAAAGGACCTTTGTCCTTATAAATCTTGTCGAATAAATCTCTCATACATCAAATTTCAAACAAGTTGCAAAACTAAGCAAATTTAGCCTCAATGCAATATTTTAACAACTAGGGGTTATATATCAAAAAAAGCCTCTGATCCCACAGAAGCCTTTTATATTATTAATTTTCAATTACTTAATATATTCTATCTTCTGTACAGCTTCTTCATTTTCACTATCAAAGAAACCTTGTGCACTCATCCAGTCATCACTAAATACCTTACTCATATAGCGACTACCATGGTCTGGGAAGATCACGACTACTTTACTGTCTTTATCAAACTCTCCTTTTTCTGCCAGTTGCTTCACGCCTTGTATAGCTGCACCACTTGTATAACCTACAAATAGACCTTCTGTTTTAGCTATTTGTCTTGCGGTATGCGCGCTTTCTTCATCTGTTACTTTCTCAAAATGATCAATAACATCAAAGTCTGTAGCAGTAGGAATAAGGTTTTTACCTAAGCCTTCTATGCGATAAGGATAAATCTCATTAGTATCTAATTCATGAGTCTCATGGTATTTCTTTAAAACACTACCATAAGCATCAATACCTAAAATTCTAATATTAGGATTTTGCTCTTTTAAATATTTAGCGGTTCCGGAAATTGTTCCTCCTGTACCGCTGCAGGCTACAAGGTGCGTAAGTTGTCCTTCTGTTTGTTTCCAGATCTCAGGTCCTGTAGACTCGTAATGTGCATCAATATTGAGCTGGTTAAAATATTGATTAATATAAACCGAACCTTTCATCTCCTGATGTAAACGTTTTGCAACCTGATAATAAGAACGAGGATCATCTGCACTTACATGCGCAGGGCAAACATAAACCTTTGCTCCCATCGCGCGCAAAGCGTCAATCTTATCTTTAGATGATTTAGAACTTACAGCAAGCACACAATCGTACCCTTTTATAATACTCACCATTGCGATACTAAAACCTGTGTTACCAGAGGTGGTTTCTATAATTGTATCGCCCGGTTTTAAAATTCCCTGCTTCTCTGCATTTTCTAATATGTAAAGCGCAATGCGATCTTTAGAAGAGTGACCAGGATTAAAGGCCTCTACTTTAGCATAAAAAGCACCAGGAAGATTACTTGTAATTGAGTTAAGTTTTATAAGCGGAGTGTTGCCTATAAGCTGAAGTACGTTGTTATAAACGTTTAAATTTTCTTTCATAAAAGAGTGGTAGTTTTGGTTACCTTTTCAGTAAATCCCTAAAACCAATATTCAAAACCTTGCAAATTTAAGGGAAATATTTCAATTACTCCGTTTTTCCTTCTAAATCGATTAAAAATGCATAATCTTCGGCTACTTCTTTCAAAGCTTCAAACCTTCCTGAAGCACCGCCATGACCTGCATCCATATTTGTATGAAACAAGATTATCTTGTTTCCTTTATTATGATCTCTAAGTCTTGCAACCCATTTTGCCGGTTCCCAGTATTGCACCTGAGAATCGTGATACCCCGTGGTTATGAGAATATTAGGATACTCGTGAGAATCAACCTGGTCATAAGGTGAATATGATTTCATATACTCATAATATTCTTTCTCATTTGGGTTTCCCCACTCATCATACTCTGATGTAGTTAACGGTATACTATCATCTAACATTGTGGTAACCACATCAACAAATGGCACAGCGGCTATAATACCATTATATAATTCTGGTGCCATATTAACGATTGCACCCATTAAGAGTCCGCCGGCAGAGCCACCGTAGGCATATAAATGATCTTTGCTTGTATATTTTTGCGCTATTAAGTAACGAGAACAGGCTATAAAATCTGTAAATGTATTTCGCTTTTTAAGCAATTTCCCATCTTCATACCATTTCCTACCCATATATTCACCGCCTCTTATATGCGCTATAGCGAAAATAAAGCCGCGATCAAGAAGCGTAAGGCGTGTAGAAGAAAAAGAAGGGTCTGTTGTAGACCCGTAGCTACCGTAGGCATATTGTAATAATGGATTCTCACCATCTAATTCAATTCCTTTTTTAAAGATCAATGAAATGGGAATCTTTACGCCGTCATCTGCAGTCGCCCAGATTCTGCGCGTCTCGTAATTATTTTTATCAAAATTACCACCCAGAACTTCAGATTCTTTGAGAACATTCTTTTCCTGAGTTCTCATATTAAATTCTACAACTGAAGGCGGAGTATTTAAAGAGTTGAATGAATATCTCAACAATTCTGTATCAAAATCGGGGTTTATACTGGTAAAAGCGGTGTAGGTTTCGCTTTCAAAAGGCAAATAATAATCTTTGCTCCCGTCCCAGGTTTTAATATTTATCTCATTCAGGCCATTACTGCGCTCATCAACCACAAGATAATCTTTAAAAATCTCGATATCTTCTAGTAAAACCTCCTCCCTGTGCGGAATAACCTCTTCCCAATTCTCTTTACTTGTAGCACTAACAGGAGTTTTCATCAGCTTAAAATTAACAGCTTCATCCTTGTTGGTTACAATGTAAAAGTGATTCTCAAAGTGTGATATACTATATTCAAGGCCACGTTCTCTCTCCTGCACAATTTTAAAATCAAATTGAGCTGCATTCGCATTTGCAAATTGATATTCTGAAGTGAGCGTGCTGTGCGAACCTATTATTATAAATTCTTTAGATTTAGTCTTATAAACAAATACTGAAAAGGTCTCATCTTTTTCTTCATACACCAGTTCATCGCTATCGGGATGCGTACCCAGAACATGCTTAAATATCTGATTGCTACGTAAGGTTTGTTCATCTTTACGCGTATAGAAAACAGTTTTATTGTCATTTGCCCACACGGCTCTACCAGTTGTATTTAAGATCTCTTCAGGATAAATTTCACCAGAGGTAAGATTTTTAAACAGAAGTGTATATTTTCTTCGGCTTACCGTATCTATGCCATAAACAGCAATTTGAGTATTTTCAGAAATAGAATAACCAGCCTGATTGAAGAAGGAATGTCCCTCTGCCATCACATTATTGTCAAACATGATCTCTTCAGGAGCTTCTAGGCTTTCTTTCTTCCTACAGTAAAGCGGATAGTTCTTCCCTTGTTCAAAACGGCTATAATACCAAAAGCCATTATATTTATAAGGCACAGACTCATCATCTTCTTTTATGCGTGCCTTCATTTCTTCAAACAATTTTTGCTGAAGAGGCTTGGTATGTGCTGTTACATTATCGTAATAGGCATTTTCCTGCTCCAGATATTCTATAACTTCAGGAGCATCTCTTTCATTCATCCAGTAATATTCATCAATGCGTATATCACCATGTATTTCAAGCTTGTAAGGTATTTTCTTTGCAACCGGGGGTAAGATATTTTTTAACAATGCTGAGTATTTTAATTGTACCAAACCGCAAAAGTACGTGATAACTGGAGTATGATCGTCAATTTTTTTCACATTCTTAAAAGTGTAATTCCACAGGTTTATTAGTAAATTTGCTTAGAATTTTAAACTAAAGTTATGTTTGGAGATATGATGGGTATGATGGGCAAATTAAAAGAAGCCCAGCAAAAAGCTGAAACCACTAAAAAGCGCCTGGAAACTGTTTATTTTGATGAAGAAAGTAGTGATAAACTACTTAAGACCACAGTTTCTGTTTCTGGGAAGATTAAATCTATAACGATAGACGATGAGCTGTTAGAAGACAAAGAGCAATTAGAAGACTACCTGATTCTTACTTTAAATAAAGCTCTTGAAAAGGCTAAGAACAGCTATGAATCTGAACTTGCCGCTGTCGCGAAAGAAGGTATGCCAGACATTCCTGGTCTTGACATGTTTAAATAATCAGCTTAAAACATATAAAAATCGCCCTAATTAAGGGCGATTTTAGTTTAAACATGGTTCAGTTTTATAATCCAAATGCCACTCCCAAATTAACTGATGACAACGTGTAGCCGTCGCTCAAAATACCAGAATAGCTGGCAATATATTACTATCTAATTATATTTATTCTGAGACCTCTTATACATGATTTGTTAAAGTATTGATTTATAACCTTACCCCGCTTCCAGATCCTTTAATTTATTATCCTGTGCTAGTTTGGCTTTTTCAGCCGCGTAATCCCACCCCTGCTGCCACCAGTTGGTCATAAGTTTTTTATTAAAAATCAAGCTGTTTTCTGTTAGTTTTGATGGTGTGTAATACAGATTTAACGGCACTTCTTTATTGATTGCGGCAAGTTTGCCTACGACCACATCGTGATATTCTACCTGATCCATTAAAAAACTAAAGAGGTTAACCATGAGAGAAAATGGGTTTTTACCCAAAATCTTATTATGCTCCATATTTTCAGATTCCAGAATAATGGCATCCACCTCTGTCGCTCCTCTGCGTATAGCTTCACGAATTGGTACTATACAGCCAAAACCGCCGTCTGCATACTCATTTCCGTTTTTCTTGACCAATGACATAAAAGGCACGTAATTGCAGGAAATCCAGACCCACTCGCAGAAATCCTCATAACTGCAGTCATCCATAGATTTATATTCAACACTATTCTTTGTGAGGTTAGAAACAGTAACGATCACATTTTTAGGACTGCGTTTTACATATTCAAATTCTTCGCGGGAGAAATTCTTTTTAATATTTTTTAGGAGATTTCGGCTTTCGCCAAAAGTTCGTTTACGCCTTATAAATTGCCAGATTGTATTAAAATAATTGATAGACACGTATTCCCGGTTTCCCTTCTGCTTAATATTAAAAGGATTTACATCAAAAATAGTGTGCTGGTTCACTTGTGTATACATCTCATAAGCCCGGTTAATTTTATTATTGGCGAGTTGTGAGATGAGCAAACTACCGGTAGAAGTGCCTAAAAACATATCATAATTATTCTTTTGCTCTTCTATAAGATACTGGGCTACCCCGCCCGCAAAGGCGCCTTTACTCCCACCACCTGAAATTACCAAAGCTTTCATTGCTGTAGTTTTTTATTTAAAAAATCGGTTTCCTTTTGTGGTAAACCGGTTAGATCATTGAGCGCTGTTTTCCATTTAAGATCCTTGAGCAACATATCAAGAATTGATCTTGAGGATTGAGCAAAACGCCAATTATAATGCACACAAGCGGAAACGAGATTCTCCAAACTTTGCGTTTCATACAATTGTAATTGATACAAATACTGAAATGCATGCTCCCTAACTTCAAATGGAAATCTTGAATCTGTGTAATTTATGAGCTTTGTATATCTTGTCTCACGATGTTGAGAATCATATTCAGGCGTAGCCATAGAAAGAGCGAGCCATAGCGTTTCTATATTCCTGTCTGAAAATCCGGTGATTCCAGCGAGCTTTTTAAGGTATTTTGACCGATTTTCGGGGAAAGAAATCCATAATTTGTAAAGAGCAGTTTCTTTTGTTACATAAGAATCATCATCGAGCAAACTCTCAAACTCTGCTTTTAATTCCTGCGGAACCGTCTCCAGTGAAACAGCAATCGCCTGGCGCACAAACAAATTATTTGATTCAAATCCTGTTTTGTACAATGGCAAAGTTTCAGTTAAAGATTCACTCGCCAATTGATAGATTGCTTCCTGCCCAATGTAATCATTGGGAAGAGTAAGTGCTTGTGTTAATAGTTCTTCTTTTTGATCGAAAGGAATTTTCCGCAGTCCGTTGACAAGCAGATAATCTTTTATAAAAGACGATTTTTTAAGTGATTCAAGCGCTTCAGCAGCCTGAAAAGCCGATTGGTTAAGCCAGTTTTTTTGAAAGTCGGTCAGGTCTTTCCCGCTGGCCTCTTCCGCGGCAGCGATAAAATCTGAAGTTTCTACATTACTGAATTTATGAGCTTCCAAATAATTTTTTACCGCAGTTCTAAAAACCTCATCGCCTATTTCTTCTCGTAAAATGTGCAACGCCCAGGCTCCTTTCTGGTAAAAAGTAAGCGAACTCGCACCGCTGTTCAATAATTTTTCGCCCTTGCCTTGATCGCTTAGTTCCTTTAGCTGCTCTGCAGTTTGATAGAGTTGCCAATAGAAATAATCCTCTCCAAAAATCTCCTTTTCGGCTAGAAAAGCATAATACGTCGCAAAACCTTCCTGCAGCCAGTGATGCGTCCCAGATTTTTCGGTCACCAGATCGCCAAACCACTGGTGTGCCAGTTCGTGCGCATTTACATCTACATAATTGCGGTCTATAAAACCAATGCTATCTACCATAAATGTATCACTAAAAATGGTCGCGGTTGTATTTTCCATCCCGGCGTAGAGAAAATCTTTTACGGGAATTTCCTTATAATTTTGCCACGGAAAAGGAACGCCTATTTCGTTTTCAAGAAAGTCAAAAATCTGCTTAGAATAGCGATAAGTAGGTTCAACTTTTAAAGAATCTTCAGGATAATAATACAACTCTAGCGGAATTCCACTAGCCGAAACCAATTCTTGCTTATCATAATCACCTGCGGCGAAAGCTACGAGATAACTTGCCATAGGATGTTGCATATCGTAATTCCAAGTTTTGCTTTCTCCCTTTTCGGAAATATCAGTTAGTTTACCGTTTGCGATTACCTGAAGCATTTTTGGCGCTGTAATATTGAGATCAAACTCGATCTTGTCGTTCATATCATCAATACTAGGCAACCAGTTTGAGGTGTATTTGCCCTGACCCTGCGTCCACATTTGTGGTTTGCCTTCGTTGTTTACAAAATAAAGTGCACGGTCTGGCTTTGCCGAATAGTTTAACGAAATGTCATAAGTTTCATTCGTTTTAAAGCTTTTTTTGAATATCAAATGAGATTTATCAAAGGTAGATTTTAGCTTCTTTTGACCGATTTTTGCCTCGAAAGAAGTGATATTTTTAGCATCGAGATAAACAGAATCAATATCTTTTTTCGCTTTAAACGAGATAATCATGTTGCCGGTTACGGTTTCTTCTTTAAAATTGAGAGAAATATCTGCCGTAATATGCTCAAAATCTACAACATCTGTTTGCTGGCCAAATGCAGAAAATGTAAAAAGTACAAATAGCAGCGCTGCATATAATTTCATTTAGAACCTTTTGGTGTGACCAAATTAAGGATTTGATTTGATAAAGCAGATAAGCAGGTGGCTGTAATGCTGTTTTAACTTGGGTAGTCTAAGCATTTATAGCTCTCTAATTTTAATAGTTCTGTTTTTGAGAACTTTTTCTATCTTTGTTTTACATTAGAATTGATGAAACGAATCATTGCTAAAAGTACTTTACGTGAATTTTGGGAGCGTCATGCTGAGTCTGAACAGTACTTAAAAACGTGGTACGATACAGCTAAAAACTCAAATTGGCTTTCACCCAATGATGTAAAACAGACTTATATTAATGCGAGCATTCTAAAAAACAGCAGAGTGGTTTTTAACATCAAAGGCAATTCTTACAGGTTGATTGTTAAGTTTAATTATGAAAGACAATGGGCCTTTATAAGATTTGTAGGTACTCATGCTGAATATGATAAAATTGATGCAGAAACTGTTTAAGCAAAATTTATGGAATTAAAACCTATCAAAACAGAAAGCGATTATCAAAACGCTCTAGTACGTTTAGATGTTATTTTTGATGCACCAGTAGGAACTAAAAACGGTGATGAAGCAGAAATTTTGTCTTTATTGATCGATAATTATGAAAATGAAAATTATCCTATTGAAGCGCCAGACCCTATTGAGGCTATAAAAATAAGAATGGAAGAATTACATATGCGTCAAAAAGATTTGGTAGGCATAATTGGAGGGAAAAGTCGGGTTTCAGAAATCTTAAATAAGAAGAAAAGATTGACTGTAGATATGATTAGGGAATTAGAGCGACTTTTACATATTTCGGCTTCAGTGCTTGTAAATGACTACCAACTAGAAAAGGAAATACCAAAAGGTAAAACCGTATAAAAGTTTACATGAATCCGGGAAAACTGCAAACCCCAATAGATTATTTAAAAGGCGTAGGTCCCAACCGGGCTAATTTATTGCGCACAGAACTGGGCATTCATACCTATCAGGATTTGCTCAATCTTTTCCCCAATCGCTATATAGACAAAACGCAGTATTACAAAATAAGGCAATTGCAGCCTACTTCTGCAGATGTGCAGATCATTGGTAAGATCACGCATTTAAAAACAGTAGGTGAAAATCGCTCAAAAAGACTTGTCGCAACTTTTAAAGATGAAACTGGTGAGATGGAACTTGTCTGGTTTCGCGGGCAAAAATGGATTAGGGAAAGCTTAAAGCTGAATGTTCCATATGTGATTTTTGGTAAGGTTTCAAAGTTTGGACTAACATATAATATCGCCCATCCTGATATGGAATTGCTGGAAGAGCATGAGAAAAGTTTGCGCACCGCCATGCAACCGGTTTATCCTTCTACCGAAAAATTAAGCAATAAAGGTGTTACCAATCGGGTAGTGAATATTTTGATGCAAAACCTGTTTTTAGAGGTTAAAAACGACATTTTTGAATCACTTTCTCAGCCCATTCTCGAGCAGTTAAAATTGATGCCGAAAGGTGAAGCTTTCTTTAATATTCATTTTCCGAAATCTCAAAATGAACTCGCAAACGCACAATACCGATTAAAATTTGAAGAATTATTTTTTCTTCAGTTGCAACTAATCATCAAAAACCAACTGCATAAAACCAAAATAAAAGGTTATCCTTTTAAAGAAATTGGTGAGAATTTCAACACATTTTATAAAGAGCATCTACCTTTTAAATTAACAGATGCGCAGAAGCGCGTGATTAAAGAAATACGCAATGATTTGGGCAACCCGGCACAGATGAACAGACTGCTGCAAGGTGATGTAGGCTCGGGTAAGACGATTGTAGCGCTTATGTCAATGTTAATCGCTATTGACAACGGTTTTCAGGCATGTTTAATGGCTCCAACTGAAATTTTGTCAGTACAGCACTACACGGGTTTATTAGATTTATGTAAAGAATTAGGAACCAGTATTGAACTGTTAACTGGTTCAACTAAAACTTCAAAAAGAAGGGATATTCATGACCGTTTAGAAAACGGCTCGCTTGATATCTTAATTGGCACTCACGCGCTGCTTGAAGATAAGGTGAAATTTAAAAACCTGGGGCTTGCGGTTATTGATGAGCAGCACCGTTTTGGTGTCGCGCAGCGTAGTAAACTTTGGCACAAAAATGAATATCCGCCGCACGTTTTGATAATGACCGCCACTCCTATACCACGAACTTTAGCGATGAGCGTTTATGGTGATCTGGATATTTCGATCATTGATGAATTGCCGCCGGGGCGAAAACCTATAAAAACGGTTCACAGATTTGACTCTAACCGATTAAAAGTCTTCAGGTTTATTCGGGATGAAATAAAAAAAGGAAGACAGGTTTATATTGTTTATCCGTTAATTCAGGAAAGCGAGGCTTTAGATTATAAAGATCTCATGGACGGTTACGAAAGTATAAGCCGCGAGTTCCCCATGCCTCAATATCAAATCTCCATTGTTCATGGTAAAATGAAACCAGCCGACAAAGAATTTGAAATGAACCGTTTTGTAAATGGTGAAACACAGATCATGGTCGCCACAACCGTGATTGAAGTAGGTGTGAATGTTCCCAATGCTTCTGTAATGATCATAGAGAGCGCAGAGCGTTTTGGTCTTTCACAATTACATCAATTAAGAGGTCGCGTGGGGCGTGGGGCTGATCAAAGTTATTGTATTCTCATGACCGGGCACAAACTTTCTGAAGACAGTAAAACCCGTTTGCAGACAATGACACGCACTAATGATGGTTTTGAAATTGCGGAAGTTGATCTAAAATTACGCGGCCCCGGAGATATCATGGGTACGCAACAAAGTGGCATTTTAAACCTTAAAATCGCAGATATTGTGCGCGATAACAATATCATGAGTATAGCTCGTGGTTATGCTTCAGAACTTATTAAAAAAGATCCTTCTCTATCCCTGCCTGAAAACAAGATTATTAAGTATACTTATGGTCAAATGATGAAATATAAAAATATATGGAATTATATAAGCTAATAAT
>TARA_R110002020_G_scaffold474460_1_pt1 | contig 134972 bp, 114 predicted proteins | sample TARA_R110002020 | Tara Oceans TARA_R110002020 (sample SAMEA4396489) | marine metagenome | biome: Westerlies Biome; feature: [MES] marine water layer (ENVO:01000295) within the mesopelagic zone...; material: water (ENVO:00002006), including particulate matter (ENVO:01000060)...
CAGCCAGTCTTTGCCAGTAACGCCCTCACGCTCTGCATCATAGAATTCGGCGCGTTCCTGGCCCCTGCCGGCCCCCTCCCTTTGCAGATAGCCGAGATGGGCCCGTTGGGTGCCGATGCCGCCTCCGCCCAGCTTCACAAATCGCGCCTGGATGATCGCTCTGCGCCCGCCGGTAAAACCATGCGGCGAGGAAGGCGATGATCTTCGCCTGGCACTACCGTTCGTCCGCGCGCCTTTCAGGAAAGCCCGCATGCTGCCTTTGGTGCCACCGGACCGGTTGCCGATCCGCCCGAGCCGGGGCCGGAAGGCATCTTCGTCGCCGCTCATATAGAGCCCCACCGGTAATCCACGAAATCGCAATGCCTATTGAAGGTCCGGGATGGAGAGCAGCAGATGTGAGTACAAATGGTGCCAAATCCGACTCGTGTGTAATCATCCATGGTGACTGCGATCTGGCCAATTCCGCGACTCACGCCATCCGACGCACTGACTCGTGAAAATCCCTGATCCCCATTGCCATCCCGTGTCCTCTGGACACGGATGCTTTTATCTTGCGCTACCTCCCTCTTTGACTTTGCCACCGGGTCCAGAATTGAAAAGTGCGTGAAGCTCATGACGAAGACCTTGCCAGGTCAAGCGAGGCAAACACGTCCGGATCATAAGGGTCGGGCAAAAGATTGCTCGCGATCTGCGCATGAACATGACGCCAGTAGGCAGGGTGAATGTCATGCATAACATGAGCGTCAGAGAGCACATCAATCGCTCGCAGGGCACGCTTGGCGCGGGTCTTTCCGAAGGCGTGTAGCAGCAGATGTGCGCCGGGTTTGATACCAGGAATCCGGGTCAGTTTCTCTCCCGGATGACCTGCCTTGGCGACCACGACGCGCCAGGTTTGTGTGCCAAAGCCATCCCCGCGCCAACGCACAAAGCCGAAGACTTGTCCCGGTTTGAAGAGATGCATTGCGCCCCGAAAGGGTAGTCCACGTGAATGGAAGGCGCGGCCAAACAGGAGGCGGTCATTCGCAGATTTTCCGCGAACGGTGAGATTAAGCGCAGTCAATGCGGTCTGTTCTGATGCGCCCGACATGCCGGTGCGGGATGCATAATCTGAGCCAGACTGGGTAGCGGTCAAGACTTTTACCTAGTTTTGGGCTGGGGCTCGCCCACCCCCACCCCCGGCAGTCTTCCTTAAGCTAAATAGCTGATCGTTATCACCGCGGTGGGCGGTACGTCCGAAGCGCCCATACAGGCATGCTCATGTCATGCTGAAACGGGAGGTCTGATCAAAGAGACAACGTTAATCGGCGAAAGCGGATTTGAGTATTTTGCAAACTCGCGTCTAGATCGCCTACTCGCAAAGATTGAAATTGATTTATTTATCTCCGAACGTATAGCTCGTTTATAAAGAGATTGGGATGGCATTGGACGATATCGAGATCTCAAAATTTGATGTTGGAGCACCTGCCGAAGCAGTCGAAGTTAATTCGGCAAAAATCTTCAGTGGAAAAGTTTTCCCTCCAGCCCAGCACATACTGCTGTTTGATGCAGGTGATTGGGAAATATTTATACGGGAATGGGCTCAGTTTCAAAAAACGAAATACCAGCTAGTGACACAACTTGGAGGTGCGTATGATCGAGGCGTGGACGTCGCCTGCTTCCTTTCCAATCAAGGTTTCTTGGGCGATTGGGACAACTATCAGTGCAAATATTACAAAGGCGATGCCCTTACACCTGGCACTGCAATTCCAGAGATAGGGAAAATTCTCTGGCACGCATTCCAGAAAAATATTTCTCTTCCTCGGCGTTACTACTTCTTTGCGCCGAAGGACTGCGGTCCATCCTTGAAAGCGCTGCTGCTAGATAGTCCAAAGCTGAAATCGAAGCTTAAGGAACAATGGGATGATTGGTGCTCCAACACTATAACTTCGACAAAGACCATAAAGCTTGAAGGTGATTTCCTAGTCTATGTTGATTCGATCGACTTTTCGATTTTCAACTATAAGCCAACGCATGAAGTGATAGAAGAACATCGCGCCACACCGTATTTTCACGCCCGGTTTGGAGGTGGATTGCCAGACCGCCCGAAGCCATGCAAGCCCCCGAGCGATTTTCTGGAAACGGAATCACGTTATGTAACTCAACTTTTTGAAGCTTACTCAGACAAAGAAAAAGTTGAGGTATCGGGATCGAATATTTTTGAGAAAGAGAAGCTGCACAATCACTTTGGCCGGCAAAGAGAGGCCTTTTTTTATGCAGAGTCCCTAAGGGCGTTCGCTCGAGACACCGTCCCGAATGGGACATTTGAGGCGTTGCAAGAGGAGATATACTCGGGCGTTGTCGACATCTGCGACGGAGTGCATTCGAACGGCTATGAACGTTTGTCAGCTGTTGCAACCGCAGCAAGCAATCTGATTTTGGATGCGAACGGCTTGATCCAGGTCACCAAGCAACAGGATCGACGCGGAATTTGCCACCAGCTCGCAAATAATGATCGGCTGATTTGGGTGACTAAGAATGACTGACGACTGGGAAGCTTCAGCGATATTTAACAGTGCATTGGAGACGGGCCTTCGGTCAGTTTGTATTTTAACGGCAGGCTATTCCATAAATTTCGATCTACAGCAGCTGCTCGCATTCGATCACATAGTAGTCCATTCAGGCGATGTGGCTGGCGGTCCTTCAAGCCTACACCCCGATGTGAGTCATAGAAATGGAGAGCTGCTTGTACGCAGGCCGCTAGTCCACAATGGTTTAATGCTTATGGAAAGCAAAGGGCTTGTGTCACGAGAAGCATCGTCGGTCGGGATCCAATACTATGCGTCGGAGTTTGCCCCAGTTTTCGTCGAGAGTCTGACGAACGAATATATAATGGCACTTATGGAGCGGTCGCGCTGGGCTATAGAAACCTACAAGAATCTCGGCGCAAATCTCTTTCAGCAAGTGTTCAATACAGCTTTTGACCGCTGGACATCGGAATTCCAGTTTACTGCGCTGTCAATCGGAGGCGAATGATATGACGTCTCAAATGTGGCTTACGCACTTAGCCTTTGTCGGCCCTCGAAAAGAACCGGCAGAGGTCAAATTTGGACTGGGACTGAACCTAGTTTACGGTCCTTCGAACACGGGTAAATCTTCTATACTTGATGCAATCGACTTTATGTTTGGGCGTGACCGGCCTCTCAAAGAGATTACAGAGCACGAGGGCTATCAAGATATTCTTCTCGGATTAGCCTTCTCGAATAGCGAAAAATTCACGCTCGTTCGAAGTCTTTCCGGAGGCGACCTAAGGTGTTTCGAAGGTCAGCACTTATCGACACCAGCGAATATTGAGCCGTTTATTCTTAGGGCAAAACGGGGCACGAAGAAGGAAAGATCCTTACCCGAGTTTATTTTAAGTAAATTAGAACTCTACGGCAAAGAGCTGAAGCGGAATAGCCGAAACGAAAAAGACAGTCTGACTTTGAGGAATTTGCTTCCGCTTTTACTGATAAATGAAACGAACATTCAACGTGAATCGTCACCGTACATCGGTACGCAATTCACGAAAATTCCCGTTGATCGTTCTCGATTAAAATTCATCCTTACTGGGGTGGACGATAGCTCATTGGTTCCTGAAGAGAAGGAACGGCAAACGCTTTCCAGACAAGCTCGCCTTCAACTCATGTCCGAGCTGATTGACGATCAAAGAGAAGCGATTCTGGGTGTCACCGGCGATGATGAATCGCTCGAAGCGCTTGAAGAGCAAAGAGGCAGACTAAGCGATACTCTACAAAATGAAAATAACGCTCTCCAAGCAACGGAGGTGGACTATAGACAGCATTTATTTAAGAGGAATGAGCTCCGTGCTTCGATGGAAACCAGTCAAGATCGCTTGGTTGAGATCGACGAAATGCTCGGAAGATTTCGATTGCTCGAACGTCAATATCAAACGGATAAGTCGAGACTAGACAATATTATCGAAGCAGGGACGCTCTTTGTCGCGCTGCCATCTGAGAATTGCCCAATTTGCGGAGCAAAAACCGCAGATCAAAATAGAGATAAAGCTTGCGAGCATGACGTAGAAAAAATTATCGAAGCCGCTACCCGAGAGAAAGACAAGATCGAATTTTTGGAAACTGAGTTGCAAGCAGTTGTTGAGCAGCTTCAAGGCGAAGCCGATAGTCTTAGTGAAACGCTTCCAATTGCGCGACAGGACCTAAACTCAGCTGAAGTGACAATGCGTCTGATTAGCCCTTCAGTTAGCGCACAGCGTGCCCGGTACTCGATGCTGATGACTGAACAAGCGAACGTCGAAAAATCAATTAGCCTTTTCAGAGATTTAGATCGGTTGGAGCAAAAAAAGCAGGAGATTCTTGACGAGGCACCAGACGACCTAAGCACTGAAAACTCGACGACACATTTGCCGACGTCTGCTCTTCATAAGCTCTCGAATGTTGTCAGTGCCCTTCTTCAAGATTGGGGGCTGGCTCGTTCTGAACAGGTTCACTACGATAAAGAGACTGATGATTTTGTGATTGGCGGAAAACACCGCACTAGCAACGGCAAAGGACATCGGGCGATAACGCACGCCGCCGCCACCTTAGCGCTTATGAAGTATGCGGAAGACAAGAATCTACCCTTTCCTGGCTTTGCGATTTTGGATTCTCCTCTGCTTGCATATGAGAAACCTGAGATTGATGAGGAAAGGGTGTCGGAGACGGATCTGAATTTCCGATTTTTCCAGAGCTTAAGTAAGTGGAATACGAGACAGGTGATTGTCTTTGAAAACAAAAAATCGATTCCGAGTGCTTTCGCCGAAGGTCGACAGATTACGCATTTCACAAAGTCCGAGCACATCGGACGATATGGCTTCTTCCCTCACTCAGTAGAATAATAGCGTCAGAGTCGAACAGGTTTCTTGAATCGAATGCTACCATCAGACAAATCAAGCCGACAAGCAAAGCGCCGCGCCGGGACTATATAAGTCGACCGAATAGAATGCCCCACAGTAGCCGATTCATGGTGCCGTACGGCGCAATCGAATATTTGATTGCTTAAGCAACTGACTCCAGTTACTCGATTCCACTTAATGGAGAATCAACTATGGAATCAGCTTTTTCAGATCAATCCCCTCACCTCTATCAAAGCGCGTCCGCAGCAATTCTCGGCGTTGTCGATGAAATTGGTGAAACGGGAGAGAAAGTAGATTCCACGTCAGGAAGTTCAGAGAAGGCATCCACTCCATTCGTTGAGAAACTTGGGTTTGGTTTTGTTCTAACAGACCCACTCGACAGGATGTTTCGAACTAGCGCAAAGCAGCTCGATTTGTCAGTCGCGATCGCAAGATTTGTATGGATGATGTCCGGAAGTAACCGACTTGCTGACATTGCCTTTTACGAGCCGAAGGTAAATGCGTTTACTGATGATGGTTTTTCGGTACCTGGTTCAAGCTACGGCCAGCGGATCTTTCAATCCTCCCCAGGAATTGATCAACTTCGAGCTATAATTGAAAGAATCAAAACCGACCCAAATACTCGCCGCGCCACCGTATCAATTTATCAGCCGACGGATGCGACTCGTAAATCAAATGACATTCCCTGCACTTTTGGGTTAATGTACCATCCTAGAGATGGAAAATTGAACGCGACGACTATTATGCGCTCAAACAATGCCATCGGGCTTCTGCAATTCAACATCTTTGAGTTTTCGCTCCTTGCAGAAGTTGTCGCCGCTGAGGCTGGCTTGCCGATGGGGCAGATGCTTCATTTTGCGGGCTCTATGCACGCATTCGAGAGTCATCTCGCGGATTGGAAAAAAACCGGGAAACAAGAACTGGTTGCAGGCTCGCCAATGAGCGAAATGCCTCGAGATTCTAGCGCATTGGAATATATCACTAAGCTAATCGTCTTCGAAGCAGAAATGCGCCATGCGTCCGCCGAGTTACGTGACGCCAAGGCAGAAAAATGGATTGAGAGAGCACGGCAGTTATTTGACCCTTACTGGCAGCAATTCGCTTTCGTCTTGCTTTTAGCGGTCGCTCGACGAAACAACGACGAGTCTCTATGGCTGGAATTGAGATCCCTACTTCGCTCAGAATTTGCACCATTCTACCCAGACCGCAACCGCCCTGTCCGCGTCGATAACGAATCAGAAGGCGGATCTGTCACCGGCGATCTATTTTCGTTTGATGTCGCTCCGAAAATTACACAATTGTTTAACCCTGGACTCAAAAGAAAAGTGTTAGCATTAGCACTTGCTCATGAGAGAGACACGGGCAAACCTATTTCCATTGAAGAGTTTGATGCAGTTCAAGATGAGTTGATGGGTAAAATAGCCGCTAGGGGCTTAGATTTAGAAACAGCGATTGGTAAGTCTGATTTCGATGAAGCGCTCAAAAAAGTCAGGAGCATCACTTAGCTCCGCCGAGGCCAATAGTACAATAATTGGGCGAAGACTGGTTGATCGCTTTGGGACAGCGGTTCCACACGAAGTCGCGCCGGTGATAGCGGCCAATTTGTTGCGTTGGTCAAAGACGCCGCAGGCGCCAGATATGCTGGAGCAAATACTCAAGCGGCTTGATGTGCCGTTCCACTATTCGAATGGCCTGGAACTGAAATCTGACCATCATTCTGATGCTAGCCTTCAGTTTGTGGCAGGCGCACTAACGCTAGAAATTGATCGCTCCACTTTCAGAAGGAACAGAGGGCGAGCACGTTTTTCTATCGCGCACGAAATCGGCCATCTATCTTTGATCTACATATTTGGCGGCGACGCGATTGTTTGGGCTGAAGAGAGCGCAGAGGCATATGCCTTGATTGAGAATCTGTGCGATCAGATCGCGTCTCACCTCTTAATGCCTAGGCAGCTGATGCGAGAGCACTTTCGGCGCATATCTCTTTCCACAATCGGCATCCATTCAGCTCTGAAGAAATTCGGGGTTTCGAAGCAAGCACTACTAACGGGAATAGCAGATACACAGCTCCACCTCGCCGCATACAATATCCGCAAGTACGCACGCACTGATAACGAAGAAATCACATGGCGCATAGCAAACTGTGGGACAAGCTCGCGTGTGGCAACTAGTGCCCCTTGGCTGCCCCTTGGCGCAACCATTAACAAGCACTTGAAAGCGGAAGTAGAATTAGCCGCCTTGGAGCCTGACAAACCTTGGGTGGGAGAGGTAGTTTGGGCAATGGGACAGCAGAAACAGGAATATGTGGCAATTATCTGCCGAATGGACCGAGTTGACGAAAAGGCTGTTAATCAAGCGTTGCTGACCGATGTCTTAGAATTCGAACGAATTCGTCAAGACGTATTTGATGGACTGATTGCCATAGTTGGCCAACGGAGCAGCTTCGATATTCAAGGCTTTTTGCCTGAAGGGAAATTGAAATGAGCATTTACATTTCCGGCGCATTAAAAGGCTCGAAGGATATTGACCGCGCACGCGCTAAGTATGAGTCCATTGCTTCTGTTCTTAGGCACCGAGGAATGGTGCCCTATGTCCCTCATAAGACTACCGATCCGGAATTTAATCGCGACGCAACTCCCGAAACAGTCTTTGCGCTAGACCTCGCAGCCATCCATCGATCAAAAGCCGCCGTTCTTATTCTGGACGAGCCATCGCTGGGTGTGGGTCTTGAGATCGGACTATTTGCAAGCCGGGATATACCTCTTCTCATCCTATGTGAACAAAATTGTGACCTATCCAGGTTTGCAGCCGGGTTCCTGGCGGCAAACAACCATGAGGTTATTAGATACACTGATGACCTTGAGGATGTAATCGATAGCTGGGCCACTCGTATGCTTCAAGGCCTAAGACTAAGCGCCTAACTTCGATTGGATTGCAGCATGGATTGTTTGCGCACGCTGTTCGACACTACCCGTTACTACGACCACCGGAACAAGATACTCCGCATACAGTTCGTCTATCAGGAGATCGATTTCGACCTGGAAATCAACAGCTCCCTCTCGAACGCCATCGTCTTGGACCTGAAACTCGATTGGCACTTTAAATATGATATCGAAGGTCGCCAGCCACTCAGCGATCAAGCTGCGTAGAGCAACATACTCTTCAGTATTTCGAAATTCGCCATGATTGGAAATCGTGTACGCTAGGTGATCAACTGGAGTTCGATCACATAATAGCGACCGCCTTCCGGCACCTTTTTTCCTTTCCTCTTCCATTTGGTATAGGAAAATCAAGAGCTGCCTAGAAATGGTATTGCTACCTCTTTTAAAGAAACCAGGGTCGCCCACCGTTTCAATGATAATCCTTGGGACTTCACGGCAAATGGCTAAGTCCAATTCCCTGTCTGCATTCTGCTCGAGAAATTCGCACAAGGTGGTCTTACCAGTACCATGTGCACCCGAAACTGCGATCTTAAGCATATCCCCCTCCTCACCCCCATATTGAAAGGCCTCTTTCTAACTCTAACGCTCCGGTGCAAGGAAGGCCAGTTTCGCCTTTTGATTGGTGCTTCAGCTTTGGGCTGAGGCCCAATAAATGGGGAGACACAAATGACCTGTGACGTATTTGGTCCCGCATTTGAATGGAGAGTCTGTCGAAACGGTGGACTGCCACCAAAGGCATGCCCTAAAAAGTAGTGACAACCTCTTCCGTCAACCTGGGTTATCGCTGAGGCTTCTTGTGGGCTTTCGCTACCAACACCTCGCGAAACCAATGCTGCGGATTTATTGCAACTCTTATCTATCGCACTTGGCCGTCAGGCAGCAAAAGATCTACGTGTGACACCCCAATGGCCTGAGCAAGCTCATATAACGTCACGACTGTCGGATTCCGTTTGCCTTGTTCCAGACCACTCAAGTATTGCTGACTAAATCCCGAGCGCGCCTCGACCTCCTCCTGAGTGAGGCACTTTTCGCGACGCAGACGCGCAAAGTTCCGGCCCACCAGCCTCCGCATATCCATGTTCGAAGAATAGCGTTTACATATTTTAGTGTTATGTACTATAATATGTATTTTGAATGGCGCGGCTTTCCTTGCCGGCCGTTGCTTGGAGGCTGCTCATGCCCAGCAAGTTACCTCGCGGCACAATGCTAAGTTCCGCTCCTGCACTTTTGCCTAGCTCCGGTAAACCTGATACCGACGATTCAATTTCAGGCTGCTCGGAGTGGCTTGAGCGCCAAGAAGAGCAAGAAGAGCTCGTGAAGAAATGGCAAAAGATAGAAAGTCACCTTATTGATGAACACCGATGGTTCCAACTCAGTGATCAGGAGTGCGCTATCCTTCCAGAGGCAGCCAAACTGCACGCCATAAGCGAACGTCTGGATGAACTTTATGCACGGAATCAAAGGCTGCTGACTAAGCTGTCCAACGGGGTCGCAACCACCCCCCGCGGAGTCGCTTGCAAGCTTGCCGTCGCATTGGCGCTAGTTCATCCTGACGAAAACAAAGATGCGCATAGGCTCATTCAGAGCGCTCTACGAGACGCGGAAAACATTTCGCTGAAAATTAGGGAATAACGGCGAGCAGCTTGGCGCGCATCATTTCTGTAATTACGGATTAGTCTACAGCCGTGAAACACTTCGGACATGATAGACTCGCGACCGGGTTATAGCCGATGCCGAAAAGCAAAAATCCGCCTCTAGTTTTGAGCGCGCTCACATGTCGCTGTTTGTGGATGCTGAAATGGCGCTGCGCCATAGGCTTCCGATAACCTGCTCTGGTGATTTCTAGAAATCTGAACTGACTCCGACGAATGTCTGGATTCGGAATGATTCAGCAAAAGCATGCATTCTGTATCTATGGTTTAATCCAAACGCTCGATTGATTGTCGGGCGGGCTCAAACTGACACGCAGCTGACACGCAAACTCTGCAACTGAACGAATTTGCGTGTCAGTTTGTGATCACGAACGATCATAAGTGCGCTGTTTTTATTGCGGAAGTTATTCGTCGATCTCGTCCTGATCCGACTCAGAATCTAGAGCGTGGCGAGAACTCAATTTCTGCAGGAAATTCGTAACCTTAAAGAAGATAAAAATTCTATCTAAAATTTGATTTGTCGATACACGCTCTCCATGTGAAATTCACCCCATGGGCGAAATTTAAATGGAGTTGCTGCTATGCTTTTGATGCGGTCCTTGATCCTAGGTTGTGTGGCTTTCTTCTCAACACTGTCCGTTCAAGCGCAAGCGGTCGCCTATAATGGTCAGCAAGATTTGCGACCTACCTTTATGGGAAAGGTCTATGAGATTGAGGGCGGGCAATATGATGGGAAGCGCGGTTACCTCTTTCGAATTTGGAACCGTGAAGGTGTCCCGGTTCAGCTCTCCACAATTCCCGATCAGTTCAATCAGCCTGTAGAAGACTTCCTCGGTGTTTCTGCTCAGTACTCAAACGGCTACTTTGCATTCTCCGGGGACACCCAACCTTACCGCACTTTGTTTTCGACAGGTACCGAAACACTCAATCCAAGCCCTTCTGGAAATTTCGAGGATCGGCCAGCAAACTTCATCGCAATTGTTGATGCATCTGTGGATACCATCGTCTTTAGTCTGCGCGGCAGGACGGCAACAGGATCATACGCCGCAGCGGAGGTTGAGCCGCTTTTGCTGGAGGCAGCAAGCAGCTCCAATGTCTCAGTCACATTCAAAACGGATGGCCTGACATACACCGAATTTCTGGATGCGGTCAGCCAGAATTCAACGCCAGCATTTGATATTACATCGGACGTCTTCGTCGACGGCGTCAATGTCGGTTCCATTCCAGAGGGGGGGCCTCTATCGCTCTCACTAGAGCCGGGCGACCATGTAATTTCTGGTGCCATTGAGCGTCTGGTCGGTGGAAGCCAGGCTGTCAGCATCGTCGAGGGTCAGGTCTATAATCTGACAATTGAACTTTCCGGCGAAGCGTTGGCGGGTATTCTAACGTATGATCTTGCCGTGAATGACGACCCGGCTCCGGTGATTGCGACGACTGCCAGCGAGTTTCGAATAGATTTCGAATCGCCAGAGGGCATAAAGTATAGCCTTCGCGACAACTTCCTTGTGCAGGCCGCGCGCGTGCAGGCAGATTTGCTATTTGATGGTCCTCCCGAGCGTGTTTCGGCGACAATGGACCTTACAAGCTATTTTCAACGCGATTTGAACGGGGGCCTTTATGCCACGAATCCAGGAGGTGTAATTGCTGCGCTGCTAAGCATGGGGGCGGGGCCTTATGAGCTTGTTGTTGCCGCCAGTGATGCAACGCAGAACCTTCCACTGGAAGACAGCATTATGGTCCGCTTGTCAAAATATGCGCTCAACGGCGATGTCGTTCGCCTGTCATCAAGCCCGAGCTTTCCGCTCGGTAGCATCTCGGTGACTGCTGCATCGATGAAAGGTGGGGTAAGCAAGACGGTTACCACCGCATCCGATGGCTCATTTACATTCGGAATGCTGCCGGAAGATACCTATAAGGTGTCGTCAGAAACGATATTCTCCTCAGAAACGCTTGCGGTTGAAGGGTTCGTATCTTTGACGGAGTCTACGCAATTGGCTCTCACGCCTCTTTCCATTGTACAAACAGTTGCGGGAGAGCAAGGCTTTGTCGTTGTCTCAGGTGCGTCGGCAACGAACCTTACAACGCAAGGAACCCAAAACCGCGAATCATCTCCGGAAAAAAAAAGAACTCGCGCGATAAAGACTGAGTGGGATCGGCGAGGACCGCCTTCTGGGCGTCCCAATCAGACCATAAAGCCGAACTCAAAGCTCAAGCCTGTAGAGGCACCTAACCAGAAGTCCAACCTGGCCAATGGCAATGCTGCGCAGCAATTAGCGGGGCCGACGTTTTCCATCAATCTCGAATCTGAAAGCGGAACAACCCAGACCCAAACGATCCAGGTTGAAATCCCCGGGAGCCAGACAACCCTATCGCTGGGATATTATATCCAACTCCAACCGGGCAGTGCGATCTATCGGGACTATCCGGATTACTGGAATATTCAGCTCCGGGACCAAAGCGGTGTTGTTCTATTTTCTTCCGGCAATTCATTTTCATCATCGATCCGCTCTCCTTCGTTGCCATTTTTTTCATATGATTTCGGGTCGTATTATACAGATTATATAACGGAATCTGTCAGTCTTCCTCCTTCCCAAACGCCCGCAAATGACCGGACGCTTTCATTGACAGTCACGGCGGCGACATCATGGGATTCCGAAATCTTCGCCAATATCTCTGCGGAATTTCTGGATTTTCCTCTTTTAGGAATCGTCAGCAGCGGTCCAGCCGTTTCGAACGCTCCAGCAACTCTACGTTATGCAGGCATTCCGGGGTCTGTTGTCAGCATTCCCAATACCGGTGGGCGCAATTATTACAATATTAGACTACCCGTAACTATCCAGCGGGTTGATACGGGAGCAAGCATTGCTCTTGCAGACATCGATTCAGTCGAGGTCGAAATACTGTTTGGGGACGGCGGATCTGGGGGAAGCTCTTCCCTTTTTTCTGAAAGCGCGCCAGTTCAACAGCTACAGCTACGTCCCAATTCTGCCGACATTTTCGAGATAGATGTATCGTTCATTCAACCCACGCCGTCCTCGGCAGTCGCAACCACGCCTCCAGCTGAGAGCCCTATCGCCTATCGTGTCATTGTGGAGGCTTTGGACAATGGTGACACCATCTATGGTGAGGGCGTTGTACGAGGCCTGACAGGGCTCTACCAGACAGCGCAGCCATTAAGTCTTGCACGAACCGGCGCGCGAGAGGACGGGCAAGACGATTGGGCACAGAAAGGTTTGTATGATTGGCTATCTAATAACGCCAATTTGATAGGCGCCATGAACGACATCTCTGGTGAACACGGGCGAGATATAAAACACGCATCCCATCGCAAAGGCCTGGATCTCGACATGAATTTCTTCAATTCAACACAAGCTGGGTCGGTTGAGCATATTGTTCTAACCAACAACGTCATTGCGGCGATCCGCGGGGATCAAGCCAGTCGCGTTGCGGTCGTCAACTATGTTGTCGGGCAACAAACCGGGATTGAAACGCTTGCTGCTCAGAACGTTCTTTCAAATATATTCGGACCTGAGGGCACCGGACGACACCTACCCTCCGCGAATGGCCATCCTGCCTTCTCATTGCCTGAGGGTTGGGCCGGGGCACTATTTGAAGATGGTGTGGTCAGAGACATCAATGGCAATGTGTTGTTGAACATCAATCGAACCATGAACTCAGCAACGTCTGCTTTGTTCATTCCAGATGGGGACCACAACGATCATTTGCATCTTTCGTTTATGGCAAGTGCATTGTGAGCCAATTGGAGATTAAAGGGTGCGGGAGTGGAAATGATTGTGAATTTTGGGCGCACCCTATTTATCCGAGTTTATCATGACCAAGTTTCTTATCCTATTTGCCGCCGGGATTATTCACGCTGGATTCGGCACCGCCGATAATTGGCGCGATGGAAGTGCTGCAATTACTTGTAATCCAAGTGAAGGGTTCTTTGAGCTTCGATCTCAACAGACGTACTTGTTGAATGAAGAGAACGAAGCGGGTGAGGTTGTTGGTCACAATGTGTATTTTCCCGCCCAGCTGGAGGCTGCGCCATTCGCTTGCAAGATGCCGGGATACGAAGTCATTGTAGAGGGGCGCAATCGGATAGATGGAAAAGGACCCTGTGGGGCAAAGGACGGTTCGGAAGCGCGTGTGCTGATAAATGGAACACCCGTTGCGTTTGAATTTGAAAGCTCCAACTCATCTACGACATCTATTTCGAAGTTGAGAGAGGGCTGGATCGAATTGTCGGATTGTTTCGAGCGAATGCACTCAGTCACTATCAGAAGCAGCTCTCCATCATCGATCAGCGTTGAGCTTTGCAGAATAGAGGACATCAAGGCCGGCGAAAGCGCAGAGTGGATCCCCGTCTCAGGTGCGTGCAAAATTTGGCCTAGAAATTCCGCAATGTTCGAATCCAAATGATTTCTAACTGATCGTGATCTCTGTCGCAGTACTTGAAGAATTATCTTTCGTCCTCGTCGTCTCTGAGCTTCTGTCTATATCTTGCACGATTTTAAGCAGGACTTCTTCCCACTGTTCAATCAATTCACGTTTTTCATCGCGGTAGGAATAGTGATCATAGTGGGCGATTGCGCGGCCGCCCATTACATCGTGGCTCAAGGCGCGTTCTAGTATTTCCAGGCGGACGCCTTTTTCAGCCATCCTTGTTGTGAACCCTCTCCTCAAGGCGTGTGGCCCAAAGGGCTGCCAGCCCCAGTCTTTCGATAGCCTATTGCAAGCCCGGCTGGCCACTTTGCCATTCATTGGCTCAATGCCAGACTTGGCAGGGAACACCCACGGATTGTTGCCTGCTTCTGAGTTGCGTCTCTTTTCCAAAAGTCTTCGGCAGAATTCGCCAAACGGAAGCTCATGGGGTTTATTGTTCTTCATACGGTCGGCTCTAACAGTCCAGAGCCGCTCGTTGAAATTGAGTTCCGCCCACTCCATCCCAGCAATTTCATTGACGCGTGCAGGTAAGAACAAACACAATCGTATCATGTCCGACACATCACTTGTAACGCCTTCAAGGTTGTCGAGTGCCTGCCAGAGACGTTTCAGCTCTGTGTCATTCAGCTGCCGGGTCCTTTGGCCGCCACGATGACGCTGCTTGACGGCGGAAACAGGATTGAAGTCGATGAGCTCCAGCTCGGTCGCATATGAAAACAGGACACTCAACGTCCGGCGAGCGGAGTTTGAAGCCGGACCGCTGTGCTCAGAATACATTTGGTCCAGAAAAGCGGCGATGTCCTTTCTACCAATCTCTTTGACAGAACGGCTTCCAAGGCGAGGCAGGATGTGGACTCGCATACATGACTCATAGAACTCCTGCGTTCTAATCCTTTTTGACAGGAAGCCAGGAGAAGCTTTGTAAGCGAGTGCCAGCGCATCGATAGTTTCCATCTTCTTGTTACGCGCTTCAATGGCTGCTTGGCGTCTTGCTTCGATGGGATCATGACCGTCGGGCACCTGGGCCAAATGCTTTTTTGCCCGGTCACGAGCCATTTCAAGCGTTACAACATCTGCCCGCCCGATGTTCATTTCAGCGGAGGCGTTGTCAGGCTTTCTGTACCGGATCACAAAGGTCTTGGTTCCACCTGGCGCGACACGTAGACAAAGCCCTGCGACTTTGTGGTCAGAGAACCGCTGCTTGGCTCCATTCGCTTCAATTGAACTGATGAACGCCTGAGTCAGGCGAGACGGTTTGGTATGTGATTTCATGGTCCTGGTTCCGCTCAATTTCAGCGCTTTTACCATTCAACTTGCCGCTTAGTTTGCCCACAATTTGCCCACAAATCAAGCGAACGGCAGTCAATGTCGATCAATGGCGGTCAATTTTGGAATCATAATAAATACAATAAAAACAATCCTAAAAAGAGAATTTAGGCGTTTTCCGCAGTATGTAAGAAGTCGGCAAGGGCGAACTACGAATCTGGGGGTCGGGCGTTCGAATCGCTCCGGGTGCACCAAGGAAATCAAGGCATTGGCAATAATCGCGTCAGGACTTCGGACCTGCCCTTATTGCTGTTATCCGTCTCGCGGACGCGCCTTATCCCGATAAAATGCTTCACGATAAGACCTCACTGGAGCTGCAGCCCTCACTGCGCTAGAGGCCTCTCATGACAGCGACATTCATTCTGGGAGGGGCGCGTTCGGGCAAGAGTGCGCGGGCGCAGCCGCTGGCGGAGGCGGCGGGGGAGACCCGTCTCTATATTGCCACGGCGGAAGCGCTGGACGTGGAAATGGAAGCGCGGATCGCGCGCCACAAGGCTGATCGCGGCGCGGGCTGGCGCACGGTGGAGACACCGCTGGACCTTGTGGCTGCAATGGAAGCTGCAGATGCGCCCGTCGTGCTGGTCGATTGCCTGACGCTGTGGCTGTCCAACCTGATGCATCACGGGCGGGACGTGGAGGCGGAAAGCGCGGCGCTGTGCGCTTGCCTAGGGCGCTTTGAAGGCGAGGTGATCCTTGTGTCGAACGAGGTCGGCCTTGGCCTTGTGCCGGAGACGTCGCTTGGGCGGGCGTTCAGGGATGCGCAGGGGCGGCTGAATCAGCGCGTGGCGGCGGCGTGTGATGTGGTGGAGTTCGTTGCAGCCGGCCTGCCGCTGCGGCTCAAGGGCTGAGCGCGGCGGCGAGGCGGTGTTCGGCTTCTGCGTTTGAAGGCAGGCCGATGCGGAGGAGATCGGGCGCATAGTCGAAGCGGCGGACATAGAGGCCTGCCTCGGCGAGCTTGTGCCAGATTTGCTGGGCTTTCTCTGTCTTTACAAGGCGGAAGAGGTCTGTCCCGCCGACCAGCCAGAGACCTGAATCCAAAAGGATTTTATCGAGACGGCGACGGGCGGCGGCAAGCTGGTTGCGTGTTTCGGCCTGCCAAGCAAGGTCGGCATAGGCCTGCTTGCCAATAGCGAGCGCCGGGCCGGAAACGGGCCAGACGCCGAGTCTGTGGGACATGGCTTCAAGCAGGGCAGGCGGGCCCAGCAGGGCGCCGAGGCGGAGGCCGGCGAGGCCGTAGAACTTCCCGAAGGAGCGCAGGATGATGAGATTGGCTGCGCCCGCCATGGAGGCGAGGCTGAGGGCGGGGACAAGGTCTGCGTAGGCTTCGTCGACGATCAACCAGCCATTGCGGGTGGCCTGGCGGGTCAGTGCCTGACCGAGGTGTGACCGTTCGAGGACCATTCCCGTGGGATTGTTGGGGTTACAAAGGACCAGAGCATCGACCTTGCCCGCTTCTGCCAGCGGATCGGCCGTTTCGGTCACGTCGGCACCGCTCGCCCGCCATGCGCGCGCATGGTCGCCATAGGTGGGCGAGGCCAGCGCGACGGTGCGCGGCGCGATCACGGTGGGCAGAAGTCGGATCAATAATTCGCTGCCGGGGGCGAGCAGGAGGGAGGCTTCCGGCGCACCGATGGCGCGGGCCATGGCGGCGCGGCAGGCCTGCATGGCGGCGGCGGTGGGCAGGTGTTCCCAGGCTGAAGGCGGCAGGGCGCCGACGGGATAGGGCCAGGGATTGATGCCGGTGGAGAGGTCGATCCATGGCGTCGGCGCATACGGATAGGCGGCCTGCATGCGATCCAGCGCGCCGCCGTGGAGGAGGTCGTCTTTCATGTCAGGCTCCTTGCCAGTGCTGCGCAGGCTAGCATTGCAGCGAGCAGGACCATCGCACGGAGATAGAGACGGAGACCGCGCTTGAGCGTGTCCGGGGTCGGATCGGGTGCGGCGGCGTTGAGCCATGGTTCGTCGCTGAACCGGTCGCCATAGAGGCGAGGGCCGGAGAGGCGGACGCCGAGCGCGCCAGCCATGGCCGCTTCGGGCCAGCCGGCATTGGGCGAGCGGTGGCGGCCTGCATCGCGCAGCATGGTGCTGAGGGCAGATGTGCCGCCGGACACGGCTGCGAAGGCGAGGCCTGTCAGGCGGGCGGGGACGAGATTGGCGACGTCGTCCAGCCGGGCGGCAAAGCCACCAAAGGCGCCGTAGCGATCATTGCGATGGCCGATCATGGAGTCGAGCGTGTTGACGGCCTTGTAGGCGGCGAGGCCCGGCAGGCCGAACAGCGTGCCCCAGAAAAGGGGAGCGGTGACGCCGTCAGACGCGTTCTCGGCGAGGCTTTCGAGCGCGGCGCGGGCGACGCCGGCTTCATCGAGCTGGGCCGGGTCGCGGCCGACGATTTGCGAGACGGCCGTGCGGGCGCCTGCGACGTCGTCAGCGGAGAGTGGGCGGGCGACGGCGGCGACATGGGCATAGAGGCTGCGCGAGGCGATCAGGCTGGAGGCGAGGAGTGCCTCGACGGCGCAGCCAAGGGGCGTCTCGGGGAGGGCGCGCGAGACGGCAAAGGCGAGGCCGGTCGCGATAGAGATGGAGAGCAGGGATGCCATTGCGCCCACGACATAGCGTGCGCGGTGGGGCCATGACGGTCGATTGAGGACGTGTTCAAGTCCAGTCACCGCTGCGCCGAGCCAGACGACCGGGTGCCGGATCAGTCGGTAGAGCCAGGCGGGCCAGCCAAAGAGGGCTTCGATTGCCCACGCCGCCAGCATCAGGCCCGCCGCACTCATTTCGAAGCGGGGTGCCAGCCGGGTTTGCGCGACTCGGCGAACAGCCTGTCCACATCGACGGCGGCTTCGACACCGTCTGCCAGTGCATCGAGTGCGCGGTCGACCTCGCCGTCATAATTGAGCGTGAAGTCACTGCGCCCACCGGAGCGGGTAATCCAGCTGCGCCGGAAGCCGTCCTGCGAGAACGCGCCGTGCAGGTAGGTGCCTTCGATGCGCCCGTCGGGGCTGCGGGCGCCTTCCGGCGCGTCGTTCAGGGTGAACATGGGCCGGTCTGTGGCCGGGCCCCGGGTGATGCCCGCGTGGATTTCGTAGCCGGCGACGGGTGCGCCGCTCAGGGCGCACTGGCCGCGCGCCTCATTGACCTGCTTGTCGGCAATCATGCGCGTCTCGACGTCGAGCAGGCCCAGCCCCTCGGCTTCGCCGGGCAGGCCGTCGACGCCTTCCGGATCGATGATCCGCTTGCCGAGCATCTGGTAACCGCCGCAAATGCCGAGCAGGCGACCGCCATTGCGGACATGGGCATGGATGTCATGGTCCCAGCCCTGCGCCCGCAGGAAGGCGAGGTCGCCGAGTGTGGACTTGGTGCCGAACAGGATGACCACATCGGTGTCGCGCGGAATGGCTCGGCCGGGCGTTACCCAGTGGAAGTCCACATCCGGCTCAATGCGCAGCGGATCGGCATCATCGAAATTGGCAATGCGCGACAGCATGGGCGCGGCGATGCGCAGGCCCTTGCCGGAGCGGGATATGGGATCGTCAAGGATGACGGCGTCTTCTGCGGGAAGCTGCGTGATGGCGGGGAGCCAGGGGATGACACCGAAACAGGGCCAGCCGGTGCGCTGCTCTATGCCGGTGACGCCGTCATCAAAAAGGCGGATGTCGCCGCGGAACTTGTTCACGAGGAAGCCCCGGATCATGTCCGCATCGGTCGGGTCGATCACCGTCTTCGTGCCGACGAGGCTGGCGATCACACCGCCGCGTTCGATATCGCCGATCAGGCAGACGGGCACACCGGCGCGGCGGGCAAAGCCCATATTGGCAATATCGCGATCGCGCAGGTTGATCTCGGCGGGGCTGCCGGCGCCTTCGACGAGCACGAGATCATACTGGCTGGTGAGCCGGTCAAAGCTCTCCATCACCGCGCCCATCAATTGGTCGCGATGGGACATGTAATAGGCCGCGTCCATTGTCTGGACGGCCTTGCCATGCACGACGATCTGCGACTTGCGGTCAGTCTCCGGTTTCAGCAGGACGGGATTGAAATCCGTATGCGGCGCAATGCCTGCCGCGAGGGCCTGCAGCGCCTGGGCGCGGCCGATCTCGCCGCCGCCGGGGCAGGCGGCCGCATTGTTGGACATGTTCTGTGGCTTGAAGGGCGCAACGCTGAGGCCGCGACGCCGGGCAATACGGCAGAGCGCGGCGGTGAGCACGGACTTGCCGACATCCGATCCCGTGCCTTGCAACATGAGCGCGCGTGCCGTCATGCGGCGCCCTCGATGTAAACCTGCGTGCCGTCTACGCGGGCGCGGACACCATAAATCTCGGCGAGGCGATCGGCGGTGAGTGTTTCGGCGGGCGGGCCGTCAGCGACCACGCGGCCATCCTTCATCCAGATGAGGCGGGTGGCGTAGCGTGCCGCAAGAGAGATGTCATGCAGCACGACGAGGGCGCCGCCGCCGCGCGCAACATAGGACTGGATGATGTCCATGATGCGGAACTGGTGGCGTGGGTCGAGCGCCGCGACAGGCTCATCCGCGACGAGGAGCGGCGCTTCTGCCGCGAATGCGCGGGCGCAATGGACGCGGGCGAGTTCACCGCCTGACAATGTGTCGGCGGAGCGGTGGGCGAGGGCAGCGAGGTCGCAGGTTTCCATCGCGCGATCGACGGCGTCCGCGTCCGGCTGGCTGAGGCGACCGGGCGCGGCGCCATAGGCATAACGGCCGAGGGCGACGACATCGCGCACGGCATTGGGCCAGGCGAGGGGACGTTGCTGAGGCAAGTAGGCGACGCGGCGCGCCCGTTCCATCGGCGACAGGCTGGCGCAATCATCGCCGTTCAGCGAGGCCGTGCCGGATGCGCGTTTCTCAAGGCCGAGCGAGGCACGCAGCAGGCTGGTCTTGCCGGCGCCATTGGGGCCGAGCAGGCCGATCAGTTCGCCAGGAATGAGCGAGAATCCTGCGCCTTCGACGAGCGTTGTGCGGCCAGCTTTGACCGTCAGGTCTGTGACGGTGAGATCAGTCATTGCTGCTGCGCCTCCGTATGGCGATCCAGACAAAGGCGGGCGCGCCGATCAGCGCGGCGACGACGCCGAGCTTCAGTTCGCTGGAGGTCGGGATGATACGCACGCCAATGTCGGCCAGCACGAGGATGAGGCCCGCAAAGAGGGCGGAGGGGACAAGCGAGCGCGCCGGATCATGCCCGACAAAGGGCCGGATCACGTGCGGGGCGACGATGCCGACAAAGCCGATGGCGCCTGCGAGCGCGACCGAGCCGCCCGTCGCGAGCCCGGCGCCGAGCACGGTGAGGATGCGCTGGGCGCGCAGGTTGAGGCCGACGCCGCTGGCAGCTTCCTCGCCGAGCGTGAGGGCCGAGAGGCCGCGCCGCGAGGCAAGCAGGATGGCTGCGCCAAGCAGAATGAAGGGGGCTGCAAGGCCGATCTCGCGGAAGCTGCGATTGGCGACCGAGCCCAGCATCCAGTTGATCATGTCGGCAAGAGAGAAGGGATTTGGTGCGAGGTTCATCAGGAGGCTCATGGCCGCGCCGGCAAAGCTGGAGAGGCCGACACCGATCAGGATAAGCGTGACAACCGAGCGGGTACGGATGGCGGCGAGCGTGATGAGTCCCGTGGCGGCCAGCGCGCCGAAGATGGCAGAGAGGGGCAGGATCCACGGCGAGAGTGCGACCAGCCCGTAATAGAGCGAGAAGGTGGCTGCAAGCGAGGCCGTAGCCGAGACACCGAGCACGCCGGGCTCAGCGAGCGGGTTGCGGAGCAGGCCCTGCAGCGCTGCGCCGCTGATGCCGAGCGAGGCGCCGACCATGTAGGCGGCGAGGGCACGGGGCAGGCGGATCTGCCAGATCACGAGCCGGTCGCCTGCGTCGCCGCCGCCAAAGAAAGCCGCGAGCACACGTTCAGGCGACACCGGCGTCGAGCCGAGCAGGCAGGCGGCGAAGAGGGCGAGTATGGACGCCGCGACCAGCGAGGGGAGGAGCCAGACATTGGGTTTCATTTCTCGCTCCCTTCGGCCAATGCTTCGATGGCGTCGATCAGGAACCAGCCATTGCAGGACGTCCACGCGCCATCAAGTGAAACGACGGGATGGTCGGCCAGTTGCGCGCGGGCGACAGGGTGGTTCGTGGGGCTCCAGGCGCCGGGATGATTGGTGCTTGAGCCGAAGAAGGCGGCGGCGATGACGTCCGGCGCTTCATAGGCAAGGCGCTCGAGGGGAAGCGAGCGCCAGCCGGGCTGTTGCTGGAAATTATCGAGGCCCGCAGCCCGGATCATTTCGTGCACGAGCGAGCCGGGCCCGCTGGTGACGCCGCCGGGTGTCATGTAAAGCGCGGACTTGCCGCTGCTGCGCTCTGAGAGGTGGTCGAGCCGGGCCTGCGTTTCGGCAACAAGGGCGGCGCCGCGATCATGCTCGCCGAGGCCATCTGCGATGCGCTGCACATTGGCGAGTACGCCGGGCAGGTCGCCCGCCCAGCCAATATCGAGCACCGGGATTCCTGCGCGCTCGAAGAAATGCGTGGCCTCAGGACCGCCGCCATAGGAGCGCACCACGAGATCCGGTTTCAGCAGCAGCACGTCTTCCGCAATCGGACGGACTGTTTTCACGCCTTGGGCGGCGCCCCGCATGTAGGAGAAGTCCTTGTCCGCGTTCGGCGACACGGCGAGAATGCGGTCACGGTCCGCGAATTCGAGGACATACTGGTCGGCGCAATAGTCGAGACTGACGATCCGGACCGGGCGTGCCGTATCGGTCGCCGGAGGCGCGGGAGGAGCGCCGCAGGCGGCCAGCAGTCCGGCCAGGAAAAGGATCATCAGTCTCGACACGCTGCTGCCTCTAGTAACGCAGTCTCAGGCCGACACTGCCGGAGAGGCCGGGAGTGCCGTAGCCGAGGACTTCCTGATACTGTTCGTCGAACAGGTTCTCGATGCGTGCGAAGAGTTCGACACTGTCTGTCAGGTCATAGCGGCCTGTCAGGTCGACACGGGTCCAGCTGTCCAGCGTGCCACCGCTGGAATTGGGCTCCTCGCCATTGTAGCGGACGAGGACCGCGCCAGAGAGCGGGCCTTCGGGATCGAGCGAGACGGTGACGTCGCCGCTATGTTCAGGCATGCGGACGAGCGCATTGCCGTTGCCATCCTCGGCGTCGATATAGGCGTAATTGGCCGAGACGCCGAGCCAGTTGGTGAACTGGTAGCCGCCGGTCAGTTCGAAGCCTTCGGATGTCACGAAGGCGATGTTGTCGTATCCGGCCGTGTAGGAGAAATCGATCATGTTCTCCGTCTCCTGATGGAAGACGGTCGCGCCGGCCTGTGCGCGACCATCCGGTGACATCCAGTCCACGCCGAGATCATAGGCCTCGGAGGTTTCCGGTTTCAGGTTCGCATTCGGCTCTGTCAGGCCGCAGAAGGAGCAGACATAGGTCGACTGAAAGATGGTCGGTGCCTTGAAGCCCTGTCCCCAGCTTGCGCGCACGATGACTGAGTCGGTCGCATTATAGGCAGCGGCCACGCGGCCTGTCGTTTCCGATCCGAACGTGTCGTGATCATCGAGGCGAAGGCCGCCTGTCAGCGTCAGCTTCTCGACTGGCTTGTACTCATAGAGGGCGAACAGGCTGTCGATGGAGGAGTCGGAATCATTGGCCGTCGTGTCTTCGCGTTCGGCGCCGAAGGCGAGCTTGTTGGCGGCGTTGACGGTGAAGGTGCCCTGATAGCGATAGAGCGCCCGGTCGCCTTCTGCATGATAGCTTTCCGCGCCGTCGGTGAAGTTCGTGCGGGTAATGTCGGAATAGCCAACAACGAACAGGTTCTCGAGGCGGTCGTCGAACAGCGGCACTTTCAGCGAGACATTGCCGGTGAGCGAATCCGTTTCCGTGGACTCGTCGCCGTCTGCCGTGCTGCCCTGCGCGCCGCCGGAATAGCTGTCATATTCGCTGGTCGCATCGCTGTAGAGCAGCGTGCCATCGAGGCGCATCTTGCTGGGCAGGTTCAGGCCGCCGCGTGCCGAGAGGGTCGTGGAGTCGTAGCCGTCCTTCTCGGTATTGCCATTGGCTTCATCGGCCTTGGAGATGCCGTCCGTGGTCATCCCTGTGGCGGCGAGGCGGAAGTCGCCGATGTGGTTGGCGCTGGCAATCGAGGCCCCGCCACGGAACGTGTTGAACGAGCCGTATTCGCCGAACGCGCTGCCGCCGAGGCCTTCGCCGGGACGCTTCGTGGTGATGGCGACCACGCCGCCGATGGCGTCGCTGCCCCAGAGCGTGGATTGCGGGCCCTTGAGCACTTCGATGCGTTCAATGTTCTCGGTATCGAGATAGGCGAAGTTATAGCCGCCACCTGTTCCGGACGGGTCATTGATCGGCACGCCGTCCATCAGGACAAGCGTCTGGTCGCTGGAGGCGCCGCGGATGCGAACGGTCGCGTTGCCGCCAAAGCTGCCGCTCTGGTTGATGGTGACGCCGGGCGCGGAGGCGATGGCATCGATGGCAAAGTCGAAGCCGAGTTTTTCAATGGTCTCGGCGCTGATGATCGAGACGCTTGAGCCGACTTCGGTTGCCGTCTGGTCGAGGCGCGAGCCCGAGACGATGATGGCGGCGAGTTTTGTTTCTTCGGTCTCGGATGTCTGGGCCAAAGCTGGCGCAGCCATAGCAAGGATGGTCATGCCCAGAAGGGCAGTCTTGAAAGACATAGTAGCATTCCTCTGCACCCTTGCCGCCCGCGAGGAGGGTACATTTCACAACGACATGCTGGCCCACTGCGAGAAAGCAGCCGGGCGGCCAGGCCAAATTTTACGATTGTCGTCACAAAGGACTGGCGTTTAGCCTTCCCGCCCACTGAGAACTTTCCCCGGTTCTCGGACGAACGACGCGATGGCAGGTCTCCTGGCTCACCGATCATCACTTCAGGCCGGCCTTCCCAGGGCAAAAGCCCCAGTGGCAAGTTTGGCCATCAGCTCCTGGCTGACAGTTGCGGGTACAGCGCCGGATTTAAACCGGCTTCCCTCTTAGCCCCCGGTTAGGGGAGCACCATCTGTTGTGTCTGTTGCTGCAAGCGCGAAACGCTGTCAACAGAAATGCGCGCTGCAGGACGCGCAGGCCGGATCAGAAATCGAGGCCGCGCTGGGCCTTGATGCCCGCCTTGAAGGGATGCTTCACTTCGGTCATTTCGCTGACGAGATCGGCATATTTCATGAGTTCCGGCTTGGCATCGCGGCCCGTGAGAATGACGCTCGTGCGGTCTGACCGGGCCTTGAGGCCCTCGATCACGGCCTGCACATCGAGATAGTCATAGCGCAGGGCGATATTGATCTCGTCGAGCACGATCAGGTCATAGTCGCCGCTCTGCATCATCTCGCAGGCGCGGGCGAAGGCGGCCTCGGCGGCGGCGATGTCTCGGTCCTTGTCCTGCGTATCCCAGGTGAAGCCTTCGCCCATCGTGTGCCAGCTGACCTGATCAGCGAACTTCGCGAAGAACTGGCGCTCGCCGGTAATCCACTTGCCCTTGATGAACTGAACGACACCCACCTTGTGGCCCCAGCCGAGCGCCCGGATGATGACGCCGAAAGCCGAGCTGGACTTGCCCTTGCCATTGCCGGTGTGGACGAGGATGAGGCCGCGCCCCGGATCGCGGGCTTCGGATGTTTTCTTCTTCTGCTCGGTCTGCAGCGCCTTCATCTTTTCCGTATGCGTCGGGTCAGTGGTCATGCAGGAAGTCCTCGCGAAGTGTGATGAAGCGGCCGAAGCCGATATTTGTGTTGTAGCCTTGCGCCGTCGCCTCGGTCGCCAGCGCCGCCTTGATGACGCCCGCATGGGTAACAATCAAGGCGTGGCTTTGGTGATCGTGCCATTCGGCCAGCGCTGCACGAACGCGCGCGGTCAGCATGGCCACGCTTTCGCCCCTGTGGGGGCGGGCATGCAGGAAGTCGGCCGCCCAGTGGTCGAGTTCGGCGCGGGGTATGTCTGCCCAGGGCAGGCCCTCCCATGTGCCGAAATCCATTTCCCGCAGGCGGTCGTCGACGGTCAGGGGCAGTGCGTGACTTTGCGCGACATGTTCGGCCAGTTTCCGGCACCGCGTCAGTGGGCTGGTGACAATCCGGTCAGGGGGGGCAAGGGCGTCGAGAACGGCGCTGGCTTCCTCAGCAAATGTCTCCGCCACATCGAGATCGGTCATGCCGTAGCAGATGCCGGACGCGATGGCGGGCGTGGTGTGGCGCAGAAGGGTCAGAGCCATGCGAGCAGTCCGAGACAGAAGCCGATCTCGCTTGCCTGCTGTACCGCGCCCAGCGTGTCGCCGGTATAGCCCTGCAGCTTGAACTCGAAGAAGGCGCGCATGGCGACATGGCCGATGGCGAGGCCCACGAGACCAGACAGCATGGGCGCGGCAGGCAGGAGATATATCCATGCGAGGAGGATGGCCGCGCCCGTGACGCCAGCAATCAGCAGGCTCGGCAGGGAGAGGCCCTGTGCCACGGGTTTGCCGGTGCCTTCGGCGCGAACATAGCGACTGGTGGCGATCGTGATCACGCTCGACAGGCGCGACAGGCCATGCGCTGCCGGGAAGGCATAGAGCAGCATGTGTGCGGGCAATGCGGTGAGCGTCGCCGCTTTCAGGGCGAGGGCAGCAACAAGCGCCAGCGTGCCATAGGTGCCAAGGCGGCTGTCGCGCATGATCTCCAGCGCGCGCTCGCGCGTGTGCCCGCCACCAATGCCGTCGAACGTGTCGGCGAGGCCATCCTCATGGAAGGCGCCAGTGAGGAGCAGGCCAGCGGCGATGGCGATGATGACGCTGGCAAGCGGCGGGAAGAGCAGGGCGGCGCCCCAGAACACGGCGCTGCAGAGGGCGCCGATCAGTGCGCCGACAAGCGGGTAATAGGCGGCAGAGGCGGCCATTCGCGCCTCGGTATAGGTGAACCAGCCCGGTACGGGCAGGCGCGTCAGGAACTGCACGGCCAGCAGGAATGACGCGGCCTGGTTCGTCATGAAGGCCCGCTGACGCCTGCGCTGTCAAAGCTTGCCATCTCGCGCAGCATGGCGGCGGCGGCTTTCACCAGCGGCCAGGCGAGCAGGGCGCCGGTGCCTTCGCCAAGGCGCATGCCGAGATCGAGCAGGGGTTCGGCTTCCAGCGCTTCGAGCACGCGGGCATGGCCGGCTTCGGCCGAGCGGTGCGCATAGACGAAGGCGCCCGCTGCTTCGGGCGTCAGGTCGCGGGCGCAGAGGGCGGCGACGCTGGCGATGAAGCCGTCGATGATGACGATACGCCCGGCCTCTGCGGCGCCCGTCATGGCGCCAGCCATCATGGCAATTTCGAAGCCGCCATATTCCATGAGGGCCGTGCGGGCGTCGAGGCGCGCTTCGGTGCGGGCAGCGGCGGCGCTGAGCAGGGCCCGCTTGCGGGCAAGGCCTGCATCATCAAGGCCGGTGCCGCGCCCGGTAATGTCTTCAACCGGAAGGCCGAGAAGTTTGGCGGCGACAAGGCTGGAGGCGGAGGTGTTGCCGATGCCCATTTCACCGCAACAGGCGACGGCGTGCGTCTTTTCAGCGCCAAGCGCGTGGCCTGCGGTGATCGCTGCCTCCACCTGCGCTTCGGACATGGCGGGGCCTTCCAGCGCATTGGCCGTGCCGGCGGCGATGCGGCGAGAGACCAGATCCGGGTGGGCAATCGGCTCGCCTGCCACGCCGCTGTCGACGATGCGGATGTCGGCGCCGAGGCTGCGGGCGAACACATTCGCTGCCGCGCCGCCGCTCAGGAAGTTCGCCACCATCTGGCGCGTCACATCCTGCGGATAGGAAGAGATGCCGGCCGCGGCCATGCCATGATCGGCAGCAAAAATGGTCAACTGGCAGGTTTCGGCGGACGGAGTCAGCGTTGCCTGAATGCGGGCAATCCGGGCGGCGAGCGCTTCCATGCGGCCGAGCGAACCGACCGGTTTGGTCTTGGTGTCGAGGGCGTGCTGCAGGGCGGTGGTGAAGTCGGCGTCTTGGCTGATCATGGCGCCTGATAGCAAATGCGCGCGCCTTGGATAGTGGCACTGTTGATTTTGCTACGGCTTGAGGTTCCTGATGACGCCCTCCAACGGATGTGGCACGTTTGGCTGAAGCGAGGCTGGCGCACACTGTATGCGCCCCCGTGAACAACAGACTTCAAGGCAGGAAACCTATGGCAATCATTTCCCTTTCACGCATCGTGGCGCGCTGGGCCGCTATCCAGCCGGACCGTGTTGCGCTCGATCATCTCGGTGACACGCGCACCTGGGCCGAGCTTGAAGCCCGCACCAACCGGCTCGCCCGGGCCTATGAGGCGCTGGGTGTCAAACCGGATGATTTCGTGACGATTGCGCTGCCCAATGGCTGCGAGTTCATGGAATCCTGCATCGCTGTCTGGAAGGCGGGTGCCACGCCGCAGCCGATCTCGGCCAAGCTGCCAAAATTCGAGCGCGACCAGATCATCGAACTTGGCCAGCCGACGCTGGTGGTGGGCGTTGAAGCAGGCGAATATGCGCCGGTGCCATGCCTCACCAAAGGCTTCGAGCCGGATGCGGACCTGTCGGACGCGCCGCTGCCGGAACGGACGGCCAGCTCAATCAAGGCGATGACGTCCGGTGGCTCGACAGGGCGGCCCAAACTGATCGTGTCCAAGATGCCTGCGGCCTGGGACCCGGAGTCCGAGTATCTCGAAATCTCGATTCAGGGGACGATGCTGATCCCCGGCCCGCTCTATCACAATGGTCCCTTCCTCTGGGCGTTCATAGCCCTCTTCAAGGGCTGCACGGTGGTCATCACGACGCGGTTCGACGCCGAACAGGTGCTCGAGCGCATCCAGACGACCGGTGTTGATATCGCCTATTTCGTGCCGACCATGATGCGCCGCATCTGGGCGCTGCCGGAAGAGGTGCGCAACGGCTATGACCTTTCCAGCCTGAAAACGATCTGGCACCTCGCCGCGCCATGTCCGGCCTGGCTGAAGGAAGCCTTCATCGAATGGCTGGGGCCGGAAGTGATCTGGGAACTCTATGGCGGCACGGAAGGGCAGGGGTCGACCACGATCCAGGGCACCGATTGGCTGAACCATCGCGGCTCGGTCGGTCGGCCCGTCGAGACCTGCGAAATGAAGATTGTCGGCGAAGACGGCCAAACGCTGCCAGCCGGTGAGGTGGGCGAAGTCTATATGCGGCCACTGGCCGGGCCGGGAACGACCTATGAATATCTCGGCGCGGAAGCCAAGATCATCGAAGGCGGCTGGGAAAGCCTTGGCGACTTGGGCTGGATGGACGCCGATGGCTTCCTCTACCTGTCGGATCGCCTGTCGGACATGGTGCTGTCAGGCGGCGCCAATATCTATCCCGCTGAAGTGGAAGCCGCGCTGGACGCCTTTCCAGGCGTTCGCTCCTCCGCCGTTATCGGCCTGCCGGACGAAGACCTTGGCGCGCTGCTGCATGCAATTGTCGACTTTCCGGACGGCGAGCCGGACGAGACTGCGCTGATGGCCCACCTGGCTGAACGCCTTGTGCGCTACAAGATTCCGCGCTCGGTCGAATGGGTGCGCGAGCCCCTGCGGGACGATGCGGGCAAGGTGCGGCGCAAGGCTTTGCGCGAGGCGCGGCTGGGCCAGTTGCAATCGGCCGATTGACCATATCTGCCGACAGGCCCGCATCGCCTTAAGGGCGAAAAATATAAAAAGGAACCTTATCGCTCCGGTAGCATAGGGAGGGTATGGCCACTAAGCATCCTCTCGAAAATATTCTTGAACAGGCGGCGGACAATGTGCCCGGCGACGAGGTGTCTTTCGGAGACCTGCTCGATCTCTGGGAGGATCGCACCTTCGGGCCGATCTTCACGATCCTTGGCCTCCTGATCGTATTGCCGCCGCTTGGCGCGATACCGGGCCTGCCGCTGATTATCGGAATGGTTCTGATTCTGTTTGCTTTCCAGATGATGGTCGGCAGCACGCATCCCTGGGTGCCGGATACAATCGAGAACCTCTCGGTTTCCAAGAAGAAGGTGCGCAAGGCACACAAGAAATCCAAGGGTTTGCTGAGCGAGATCGATTCCTGGGTCAGCAATCGTCTCTCATGGGCCATAAGCCAGCCTGCACGCCAGATCGCTGCCGGGGTGGTCATGTTGCTGGGCTTTACCCTGATCCCGCTTGAAATGGTGCCCTTTGCGGTCGCGGCACCCGGCCTGGCCATTACCATGATTGGTCTTGCGATCATTGCCCGCGATGGCCTGCTTATGTTGCTGGCGCTGGGCCTCAGCCTGGCCGCGTTCGGCGTGGTTGGCGTGGCAATGCTGGGCTAGTCTGGCTCAGGCGCGTCATGGCGGCGCGTGTAGAGGATGAGCAGGGCCACAAGGCCGATACTTGTGCCCTGACTGGAGAAGAGTTCCAGCATCGCCGCGAAGAACCAGCTCGGGATGGACGCGCGGGCCTGTGTCTCGATCAGGATGTCGCCGCTGCCCTTGCCGAGCAGTTCTGCATTGGCCGCTTCGATCTTGGACTGAAGATCGTCCCGGCGGCGGGCAAGGCCAAGCTCGTTCTGGGCGTCGCGATAGGGTTTCTGCTCGGTGCGGCCGACGCGTTCGACTTCGGAAATATAGGCTTCGAGTCCTTCGACCGACCGCGTTTCCGGGGGAATGCCGGAGAGCTGTACGCGCCAGTCGGCCAATTGCTGTTCCAGCAGGGCGCGGTTCGATCCGGCGGTGGTCACCTCGGCCTGTGAGGCCTGATTGTTGGCCGCGATGTACATTTGCGTGCCGAGGATGCTGGTACCGGCGCCGGCGATGGCAAAGAGGAGCGCGCGGACGCCTTCCTTCATGCGCTTGTTGGCCGTGTGCCAGTAGAAGAAGGTGAAGCCGCCGAACGAGATCACGGCAGCGATAACGCCCGTCCAGCCCCAGATTCCGGCTTGTAGAGGGTCTGTCACCGAGCTGGAAAAGGCCTGGTAATTGGCAAATCCGGACAGGGCCGCGGCGCTGAGACCTGCGCCGAGGAAGACGAGGGCGAGCAGGGTAATAATGATGCGTTCGCCGAGGTTTCGATGCGGGCGGGGAGGGGATGGTGTAGATGTGCGCTGATCGACGTCAGGTTTGCGGCGCAGTTTGGTCGTTGCCTGGGTGACCGCATTGCGCTGGACGCTACGTCCGGTGGCATATTCATCTCGCGAGTCGACTTCCGCTCTTGGGGGGATTGCCAATGCCTTTGTCGGCTCTTCACGCTCTGGCAGTTCGTTCAGCAATCCGGCCAGCTTGGCCAAGCTGCCTTGCCTGCCGCAATTTACGCAGTGAAACGTTTGGCGCTCGACGAAGAGTCTGAGGCTGTCGTCACCAGATTCGATACAATCTTGCGTTAAGGGGCACTGCCACCTTATCTCCCCATCGTCTTGACTGGCATTCGCATCGATACGCAGCTTTTGAAAAATCTCGTTCAAAAGATATTCGTCGCTTCGATCGCTCATGAGCTGACGTTCCCCGCATGTTCCCGCTGGCCGTATTTATCCGAATCCGTCGCGCGACGTCACCCCTTTGATCACAGGTCCGTCAGGGCTGACAATTTAACCTCACCAACGCTGGCGCGGGGTCTTAAGTATGTGTTAATTGGACCTGCCTGAGAATGGCTTGCAGAAAGTAGAATGGCCCGCCGGCCAATTGGAGACTACGCCCATGATACCTCGCTCGCTGGCCATTCCGAAGACGTGGAAGACGTTCGATGTTCCGAGCTTCTTTTCGGCTTTCGGGTATCCGGCCCTTGGCCTTGGCCTGTTCATCACGATGGTGGTTCTGGGCTTCGCGGTAAGCGAGCTGACCTTCCACTGGTGGTACCTGCCGCTGGCTTTTGGTGTGATCGCGTTCTCGGTTTTCATGTGCAATGCCGGCATTGGACCACTGCACCGTATTCTCCAGCATCGCGCAGGCGAGATGAAGGCGCCGGCGCAGTTCCTCACCATGCTGAACCTGGTTCTCGCCATGCAGGGCAATGTGAAGGACTGGGTGAACTATCACTCGCAGCACCACCGGTTTGCCGATGGCCCGGGCGACCCGCACAACCCGTTCGAGTCCAAGCGCTGGGCCTGGGTCGGCTGGATCCTGTGGCGCGACAAGAAAGACACCGATCGTCCGATTGCCATGTGGCTGAAGGGCCAACCGGTCATTGTCTGGATGGACCGTTTCTACAATGAGATCAGCCTAGTCGTGCACCTGTTCATTCCGGCGGCAATCTACCTGATCGTCTGGGCGAGCGGCGGATCGCTGGTGCTGACCGCGCTGATCCATGCGAGCGTCGTCATCGGCCGCGCCATCCAGTTCCATGCCACTGTCTATGGCATCAACGTGCTGGGCCACCTGAAGACGCCGATCTGGGCAGACCATCTGATGGCGCTGCTGACCGGCGGCGAAGCCTTCCACGATCACCATCATGATGCGCCGATCAGTGCGCTGCACCGTCCGCGCAAGGGCGTCTGGAACCGGATCGTTGATTATAATGGCACGATCCTGCTCGCCTTCGAAAAGATCGGTTGGGTCAAGAACCTGAAGATTGCGCCACAGTTCGCATGACCCTTCTGTGAACGGCAGATGAACAAGCCCGCCCCTTAAAAGGCGGGCTTTTTCTTGGCTTGGACGCAGCATGGCCACAGGTGCGCCCCAATCCCGTGTGACCTTGCGAGGCATCAAAGGCTGGGGAGCCGATGCAACAGGGAAGGGACGCCCCTATGAAATCCACACTCATCACACTTGCCATGACCGGTATCAGCCTCGCCATGGTCCTGCCCGCCGCCGCCAAGGCGCCGGCACCGAAACCCACCGCCTCAGGCGAGTCGGTTCACTCCTATATCCTCCTTGACCGGACGGGCTCGATGAGCGGCATCTGGGATGAAGCGCTCGGCTCGGTAAACGCCTATGCCAAGAGCGTCGGCGAGGCCGATGAAGGCGAGATCGAGGGCAAGGACATCAAGACCGCCGTGACGCTCGCCGTGTTCGACTATCAGGAATCGCTCCAGTTCGACGTGCTGCGCAAGGATGTGCCGGCTGAGAAATGGACCAATGTCACCAATGACGAAGCCAATCCGCGCGGCATGACCCCGCTGTTCGATGCCATCGGCCGCGTCATCTCGCTGGCCGAAGCCGACAAGCCGGAAAAGGCCGTGATCGTGATCATGACCGACGGCTATGAGAATTCATCGAAGGAAATCACCCGCGATGGCGCCAAGGCGGCGCTGGACCGGGCCAAGGCCAATGGCTGGGAAGTCGTGTTCCTCGGCGCGGAGTTTGCGAGCTTTGGTGATGCAGATGCTGTTGGCATGAGCGCCTCCAAGACCATGGCCGTGGGCCAGGGCCGGATGCAGGACTCGATGTCGGCCCTCGCCAAGAAGTCCCGCGCCTATGGCAAGGGCGAAGAGGCCGAGATCGTGTTTGACGATGCTGACCGCGCCGCCGCCGACGAAGAAGGCGTGAAGCAGCGCAAAGGCCAGTAAGCACAGGTTCGGGGCGGTCACAGCTTCCCGTTCAGCTGCCCTGATGAGGAAAGCCCGCTCATGCCCGAGCGGGCTTTTTGATGGTCAGCTGCGTGCAAAAGAAAAAGCCCGCCCGGATCGCTCCGGACGGGCCTTGTTCATTGCCGTGCCGAATGGCTCAGCGCGGGGCCATGCGGATGGCGCCGTCGAGGCGGACGTCTTCGCCGTTGAAATAGGCGTTGCGGCACATTTCTGTGGCCAGCGACGCGTACTCTTCCGGATTGCCGAGACGGGCAGGGTGCGGAACCTGTGCGCCGAGGGCTTGTTTCACGGGCTCTGGCGCAGCGGCCAGAAGCGGCGTGTTGAAGATGCCCGGCAGGATCGTGTTGACGCGAATGAATTCGCGGCTGAGGTCGCGGGCGATTGGCAGGGTCATGCCGACAACGCCGCCCTTGGAGGCGGAATAGGCAGCCTGGCCGATCTGGCCATCTTCAGCAGCAACCGAAGCGGTGTTGACGATTGCGCCGCGCTCGCCGTCGATCGGGTCGAGCGTCATCATGCCGGCAGCCGACTTTGCGATGCAGCGGAACGTGCCAACGAGGTTGATCTGGATGATCATGTTGAACTTATCGAGCGGGAAGTGGCTCACTTCACCCGTGTTCTTGTCGCGGCTGGCGGTCTTGATGGCGTTGCCGGTGCCGGCACAGTTGATCAGGATGCGCTCCTGGCCGATGGCGGCGCGCGATTTTGCAAAGCCTGCATCAACCGAAGCATCGTCGGTGACGTTGACATTGCAGAAGACACCGCCAAGCTCTTTCGCAAGGGCTTCGCCTTTTTCAGCGTTCAGGTCGAACAGGGCGACCTTGACGCCATAGGAGGCGAGTTTCGTGGCGGTTGCGGCACCGAGGCCGGATGCGCCGCCGGTGATGACGGCGGAAATGGATGAGTCGAGTTTCATGGGGCACTGCCCTCCCTGGTTTTCGTCGGACGCGGATGTGTCTATAATGGTCTCAGGAGTACGCAATGACTGACGCAGCGGAAATTATAAATACCGTAAGGGGCCGTAACGGCACGTATCTGCCCAAGACAATCGAGCGAAACGAGCGCCTTGCGCGCGGCGTATTGCCCAAAGTGATGCGCGTTCTGAGCCGCGTTCCCTTCGCGGATGACCTCGTGGCGGCCTATTTTGCCGCACGTGATCCGCTGACGCCGATGAAGGCGAAGGCCGTGCTGTTTGCCGCTGTGGCCTATTTCGTCATGCCAGCCGATGCGCTGCCCGATGTGATCGTGGGTCTTGGCTTTACCGATGATGCCACTGTGCTGGCGACAGCGCTCAGCGTGGTGGGCATGTACGTGACCGAAAGCCACCGCAAGGCGGCGCGGCGCATTCTGCGCCTGCCGGAGCCGATCAAGCAGGCCGATTAGGCGCGCATGACGGGGGGCGATATTTCATTCTATGGCGCACTGGCGCTTGGCGCGCTTTATGGCGTGGGCTTTTGCTATCGGGACAAGGGCCTCGCCGGGCTTGTGATCAAGACCGGATCGACCGCCTTGCTGGCGCTGTGGGCCTTTCTGGCTGGCGGGCCGCTGCTTCTGGTGGCGGCGCTGGCCTTGAGTTCGCTGGGCGACCTGTTCCTCGCGCTGAAAGGCCAGGCCTGGCTGAAGCCGGGCATGGCGGCCTTCTTCCTGGCCCACGTGGCCTATGTGGTCCTGTTCTGGGGCCTTGGGGCGGTTGACCGGACATTGCTCGTGCTGGTCGCGCAGATTGTGCTCGTGTTTGGCGGGGCGGTGTTCCTGCGCTGGCTGGCGCCGTGGCTGGGTGAGATGCGCATTCCCGTCTTTGCTTATACGGCTGTGATCCTGATGATGGGCGTTGCCGCGCTGAACCTGCCACCGCTGCTGTGGCCGGTGACGTTGGGGGCGCTGATGTTCATTGCGTCGGATGTGATCCTGTCGCTGCAGCTGTTCAGGAAACCGGCGGATGTGCCTGCGGGCACGCTGTCATCGCTGGCGGTTTGGGGTCTGTACTTCGGCGGTCAGGTGCTGATCGGCTGGGGGCTGCTGGCGACGCTGGCCTAGCGCGGCCTGTCGCCGTCGACCGTGGCGCGGCGCATATGGCGGCGATGGCCGTGATAGTCGTTAAGGGCATAGTGCCAGACGCAGCGATTGTCCCACATGGTCACGTCGCCTGCCTGCCAGCGCACGCGGCAGGTGTTACGTTCTTCCTTTGACACATCGAACAGGTAGTTGAGCAGGGGACGGCTTTCCTTGCGGCTCCAGCCGGCGAAACGCAGCGTGAAGGCCGGGTTGATGAAGAGGCCTTTGCGGCCGGTTTCCGGGTGGGTCCGGATGACAGGGTGTTCGTATTCGGGGGCTTCCGGGGCCGCTTTGGCATCCATCGACTGGCGCACCGCGGCTGAATAGCCGTCCGCGCCATATTCCTTGCTGGCGGTGTGGATGGCGGTCATGCCGCCGAGTGTCTTCTGCAGACCGGGGGAGAGGCGGTCATAGGCGGCCTGCTGGTCGGCAAAGAGCGTGTCGCCGCCATAGGGCGGGACTTCGAGCGCATGCAGGATTGAGCCGAGGGCCGGTTCTTCGAGGAAGCTCATGTCGGAATGCCAGCCGCCGCCGAAATTGGTCTTTTCCTCCGGCTCCTTGATAATCTCGAGGAGTTCCGGATGGCCGTCCATGCCCTTCACATAGGGGTGGATGTTGAGCGTGCCGAACCGGCGGGCAAAGGCCTTGTGCTGGTCCGGCGTCAGGCCGTTCTGGCCGCGCAGGACGATGACCTTGTGGTCAAGAAACGCCTGATGAATGGAGTCGAATTCTGCGTTCGACAGGTCCTTGGTCAAGTCTGCGCCGTGGATTTCAGCGCCGAGTGTGCCGGTGAGAGGCTGGATGGTCATGCTCATGCGGGAAATGAACCACCGTCACGGGACGTATGCAAGAATGTCATTTGCAAGCGCCTAGCAAACATGCGAATGACGCGGCGGGCCACATGCCCCCAACGGCATGCAGCCTATCTGTGAGGATAGGAGTAAAACAGATGACGACGACCGCCAAACCAGGCGTGCTTCCAGCATGCCCACATTTTTCTTCCGGCCCGACCGCTAAGCGTCCCGGATTTTCCCTCGAAAAACTCGAAACTGCCGTCCTTGGCCGCTCGCACCGCTCCGGTGATGCGAAGAAGAAGCTGAAGGCCGCGATTGACCGTTCCAAGGCGCTGCTTGGCATTCCTGATGATTACCGCGTGGCCATCGTGCCAGCCTCCGATACGGGCGCTGTCGAGATGTGCATGTGGTCGATGCTCGGCGCGAAGCCCGTCGACGTGTTCGCCTGGGAAAGCTTTGGTCAGGACTGGGTCACGGATGCGACCAAGCAGCTGAAACTGCCTGACTGCAAGACATATGGCGCCGACTATGGCGCGCTGCCTGACTTCACCCAGGCGCGCGACGATGCCGACATCATCTTCACATGGAATGGCACCACATCCGGTGTGCGCGTGCCGAACGCCGACTGGATCAAGCCAAACCCTGACCGCGTCGTGATCTGCGATGCGACCTCGGCTGCCTTCGCGCAGGACATTGAATGGGCGAAGCTCGATGTCGTGACCTATAGCTGGCAGAAATGCCTCGGTGGCGAAGCCGCGCACGGCATGCTGGTGCTGAGCCCGCGCGCTGTGGCCCGCCTCGAAAGCTACACGCCGGATCGCGCCCTGCCGAAACTCTTCCGCATGACCAAGGGTGGCAAGCTCGACGAAGCGCTGTTTGAAGGCGCGACGATCAACACGCCGTCGATGCTGTGCGTGGAAGACTTCCTGCAGGCGCTCGACTGGTGCGAAAGCCTCGGTGGCTGGAAGGCCCTTGAGGCGCGCTCGAACGAGAGCCTTGGCATTCTCACTGACTGGGTGGCGAAGACCGACTGGGTCGATTTCCTCTGCCCTGATGCGTCCGTGCGTTCGAACACCGGCGTGACGTTCAAGATCGTCGATCCGCGCGTTGCGGGTCTCGACGAGGAGGGCCAGCGTGATTTCGTCAAGCGCATGATGAAGCGCCTCGAAAAGGAAAACGCCTGCTTCGACGCTGCCGGTTATGCAAAGGCCCCTCCGGGACTGCGTATCTGGTGCGGTGGCTCGGTTGAGCCGTCGAACGTGGCCGCGCTGACGCCTTGGCTCGATTGGGCCTTCGCCGAGGAGGCATCCTCTCTATAGAGGCAACATGTTGGCCTGAAGAGACAGGTGGATCACATGAATCTCGATTGGCTTGCGGACAATCTCCAGACTTCGACGAAGGTCTGGCTGCTGTTTGTCCTGATCAATGTGTTCACGTTTTTCCTGTTCGGCTTCGACAAGTGGCTTGCGATCAAGGGGATGAGCCGGGTTTCCGAGCGAACCCTCTTCATCAGCTCGCTGTTTGGGGGAAGTCCGGGGGCGACCCTCGCGATGTTTGTCTTCCGGCATAAGCTGCGCAAGCGCTCATTCAGGCTGACCATGTTGTTAATCATTGCCATTCAATTGGCCGGCCTGGTCTGGCTGGTCATCACAAACTACTCGAATTTGAAATTGAGCGCCTGAGAGCGCATGGAGACCTGAAATGCCCAAAGTCCTTATCGGAGACACGCTCTCCCCCGCCGCCGTTGAAATCTTTCATGCGCGCGGCATCGAGACGGTCACCAAGACCGGTCTGAACACGGAACAGCTGATCGCTGAGATCCCTGAATATGACGGCCTCGTCGTGCGTTCGGCCTGCAAGCCAAACGCCGACGTTATAGCCGCCGCGACGAACCTGAAAGTCATCGGCCGGGCCGGTATCGGCGTCGACAATATCGACATCAAGGCGGCGACGGCCAAGGGCGTCGTGGTCATGAACACGCCGTTCGGCAACGCCATCACGACGGCAGAGCATGCCATCGCCATGATGTTTGCGGCTGCACGTCAGATCCCGGCGGCCAATGCGGAAACGCAAGACGGCAAATGGCCGAAGTCCGGCTATATGGGCATCGAGGTCAGCTACAAGACGCTCGGCCTGATCGGTTGCGGCAACATTGGCAGCCGTGTCGCTGAGCGCGCGATTGGCCTGAAGATGCGGGTCGTCGCCTATGACCCGTTCCTGACCGACGAGCGCGCCGTTGAACTCGGCGTCGAGAAAGTGGAACTCGAAGAGCTGCTGAAGCGCGCTGACGTGATCACGCTGCACGTTCCGTTGACGGACCAGACCCGCAACGTGCTGTCGCGCGAGAACCTCGCCAAGACCAAGAAAGGCCTCATCATCGTCAACTGTGCCCGTGGCGGCCTGGTCGATGAGGAAGCCGTCGCCGAGATGCTGGAAAGCGGCCACCTGGCTGGCGCGGCATTCGACGTGTTCGCGGTCGAGCCTGCCAAGGAGAACGTTCTCTTCGGCAAGAAGAACTTCATTGCGACGCCGCACCTTGGCGCAGCGACCAACGAAGCACAGGAAAATGTGGCGCTTCAGGTGGCTGAACAGATGTCGGACTATCTCCTGTCCGGCGCTGTGACCAACGCACTCAACATGCCGTCGATCACGGCGGAAGAAGCCCCACGCATCAAGCCGTTCGCTGGCCTTGCTGAAAAGCTCGGTTCGTTTGCCGGTCAGATTTCCGACTTCGGCTATGATGAAGTCGTTATCGAATATGAAGGCGAGGTCGCAGACCTCAACCGCAAGCCGCTGACGGCGGCGCTGCTCGCCGGCCTGCTGCGCGCTTCACGCGGTGATGTGAACATGGTGTCTGCCCCGGCGATCCTCGCGGATAGCGGCGTCAAGCTGACCGAGACCAAGACTGACGTCAGCCCCGTCTATGACAGCCTGATCCGCGTCAAGGTGAAGACCAAGGCGACCAAGAACGCGACCGAAGGTGGCTGGCGCACGCTGGCTGGCACGGTCATCGCTGGCCAGCCGCGTATTGTCGAGATCAAGGGGATGGCGCTGGAAGGCGATTTCTCGCCGGTCACGCTCTACGTCAACAACCTCGACAAGCCTGGCTTTATCGGCGCGCTCGGCCAGATGCTGGGCGAGGCGAAGGTGAATATCGCGACCTTCCACCTCGGTCGTACGGAAGCGGGTGGCGAGGCGATTGCGCTGATCGGCATCGACTCGGTTCCGGCGGATGCCCTGATGGAGAAGCTCGAGAAGCTGCCGCAGGTCCGCTATGCGAAAGTGCTGACCTTCTAGGCAGTTACGGCCTGAATAATTCTTATGCAAACAGGGCGGGCTGCTGGAGAAGCGGCCCGCCCTTACGTATCGGGCTCCAGACAAGACAGGAGCCTCTCATGGCAAAAATCGCTATCGTTTATCATTCCGGCTATGGCCACACGGCCAAGGTCGCTGAACATGTCCGTATCGGCGCTGCACGTGCAGAAGGGGCTGAAGTCACGCTCTACAAGGCTGATGACCTGACCGGCCCTGACGCTGGTCCGTGGGACGAACTGGCCGCCGCCGACGCCATCATCTTTGGCGCGCCAACCTATATGGGCTCAGCCTCAGCCGTGTTTAAGCAATTCCAGGATGCCAGCTCCAAGCCTTGGTTCAGCCATGCCTGGAAAGACAAGATCGCTGCCGGCTTTACCAATTCTGGCTCGCTCTACGGCGACAAGGGCACGACGCTGCTGCAAATGGCGACGCTCGCAGCGCAGCACGGCATGATCTGGGTCGGCACTGGCATGATGCCGGGCTACAATGCCTCCAGCAAGGACATCAACGCCGTGCATAACCGCGCGAGCTTCACGATGGGCCTCGGTACGCAATCCCTGACTGACAAACCGGCCGAAGAGACGCCAGACCGTTTCGACCTCGAAACAGCTGAACAGTTCGGTCACCGCGTCGCAGAAACCACACTGCGCTGGGTACGCGGCAGAGGCTGAGGGAACCGTCTTGACGGCGTCGTGTTTACCATCTTCTTCAGGTAACGAAACTGTAATGGGGTTATCATTAATGCACCGCGCTGTTCTCAGCCTAACAGCCGTGCTTGCGTTCGCAGGCACGGCTTCCGCCGAACTTCTGGATGAGGTTCGCTTTGGCGTCATGCAGGAGAACATTTGTGTTCTCGACTGTGACAATGCCAACAAGGAGCCGGGCCAGAGCGTGACCGGCGAAGTTCTGTTCACGTCACCCGATTTTCTTGATCTCGTGTGGAGCCCGCGGCCCTATGTGATGGGCAGCCTGAACCTGAAGGGCGATACGAGTTTCGGCGGATTTGGCCTGCACTGGTCTTTCCCGTTCACCGAGCGCTGGGCGTTCGAGCCGAGCGTTGGATACGTTATCCACGATGGCGAACTGGAGAGCCCGTACCCACAGGGTGATCCGCGCGGCGATGCCTTTACGGAGAAGCACGTCCTGCTTGGTTCGCGCGATTTGTTCCGCACGACGTTCGGCTTGAAATATGCCATCGATGAGACCTGGGGCGTGGAAGTTCTGTACGAACATCTCAGCCACGGGCAGATCCTCGGCAATGGTCGTAACCAGGGCCTCGACAATGTCGGCGTCCGTGTGAGTTACGCGCTGGGGAACTAGGTTCGTGCGCCGCTTGGCGTAGCGATACCCCTTGCGCTCAAACCTGTTCCTGCCACTCTCTCCTGTAAATATAATCAGGAGGAAGTGATGCCGGACAAGCATGTCGTTGTGATTGGAGCCGGGCTCGGTGGCCTGACGGCGGCCATCAAGCTGCAGGAAGCGGGCTATGGTTTCACGCTGCTGGAGCAGGGGGACCGTGTTGGCGGCACCTGGGCGGCGAACACCTATCCGGGCTGTGCCTGCGATGTGCAGGTGGCCCTCTACCAGCTCTCATTTGCGCAATCCATGCACTGGAGCCGTCTCTACCCGCAGCAGGCCGAGATCCAGGCCTATGCCGAGGAAGTCACCGACCGGTTCCAGCTGCGCCCGCACCTGCACCTGAACGAGGGCGCGACGTCGGCGGTCTGGAACGCGGACGCGAAAAAATGGACGGTGACGACGGCCAAGGGTCGCACGATCGAGGCGGATGCCGTGATTGGTGCGCTGGGCCAGCTGAACCGGCCGTTCTGGCCTGACATTTCCGGCATGGACACATTCGCCGGGGCGAAGATGCACTCGGCCACCTGGGATCATTCGGTTGATTTCAAAGGCAAGCGCGTTGGCGTGATCGGTTCGGCGGCAAGCGCCGTGCAGCTGATCCCGCAGGTTGCGCTGGAAGCCTCCAATGTCGGCGTGTTCCAGCGCTCGGCCAACTGGGTCGTCCCGCGCAATGACCGCGAGATCCCGGCCGAGGAACTGGCGCTGATGTTCACGGTGCCGGAAAAGGCGATGGAATTTGCCGCGATCAATCGCAAGATCATCTACGAGAATGCCGACTATTTCTTCTGGCAGGCTTTCCAGTGGACGCCCGAAGGCCGCGCCTTCTTTACGCACCAGGCCACGGAGCACCTGAATCAGCAGGTGCCGGATGCCGAGCTGCGCAAGAAGCTGACGCCGGATTATCCGGTCGGCTGCCGCCGCATCCTGATCGCCGACGATTTCTATCCCGCCCTGATGCGCGATAATGTCGACCTGATTACGGACGGGATTGCCGAGATTGTGCCAGAAGGCATCCGCACCAAGGATGGCCAGCTGCACGAATATGACATTCTCGTCTTCGCCACGGGCTTCGAGACGACCGGCTGGCACTGGTCGGTCGATGTGGTCGGGCAGGACGGGGTCACGATCGAAGAAGCGTGGGAAGACGGCCCGGAAGCCTATCTCGGCATCACCGTGGCTGATTTCCCCAATTTCTTCGTGCTCTATGGCCCGAACACCAATCTCGGGCACAACTCGATTACGTTCATGCTGGAACGCCAGGTCGAGTACACGATCAAGGCGCTGGCCAAGATGGATGAGAGCGGCGTTACGGCCATGGCGCCGAAACGCGCCGCGCAGGACCGGTTCAACAAGGACATCCAGGCGCGTCTCGGCACCACTGTCTGGGCCGATCCGGCCTGTAACAGCTGGTACAAGACCGATGACGGCCGCATCACCCAGAACTGGGCGGACCATACCCGCGCCTATGCAGACGCGGTCGCGGAAGTGGACCTGAAGGACTATGAACTCGTGAAGTAGCGGCAAAAGGCGCGAAAGCGGCATCTGCCCCCTTGCTTTTCGGGGCAGATTCCTGCCCTTGTCGCGGCGGCTGAACACGGGAGCAGTATATGTCAGGTGTCGTCGTCGTAGGCGCCCAATGGGGCGATGAAGGCAAGGGCAAGATCGTCGACTGGCTATCGAGCCGGGCCGATGTGGTCGTGCGTTTTCAGGGCGGGCACAATGCCGGCCATACGCTCGTCATTGACGGCAAGGTGTTCAAGCTGGCGCTGCTGCCTTCGGGCCTCGTGCGCGGCGGAAAGCTGTCTGTCATCGGCAATGGCGTCGTGGTTGATCCATGGCACATGCTGACGGAAATCGAGGGTATTCGCGCGCAGGGCGTTGAAGTGACACCTGAAAACCTGATCCTCGCTGACAATGCCTCGCTGATCCTGCCCTGGCACAAGGATATCGACGCGGCGCGGGAAGGAGCCCTCGGCGCCGCCCAGATCGGCACTACCAAGCGCGGCATTGGCCCGGCCTATGAAGACCGCGTGGGCCGCCGTGCCATTCGCGTGGCGGACCTGGCTGATCCCGCTGCCCTCGACATGAAGATTGAGCGCCTGCTGGCGCATCACCGCCCGCTTCGCATCGGTCTCGACCTGCCAGAGCCTGATGGCGCGCAGCTGAAGGCGGACCTGCTGGCGATTGCGCCGCAAATCCTCGCCTATGCGCAGCCTGTCTGGAAAGTGCTGGACGAGCAGGTCCGGCGTGGCCGTCGCATCCTGTTTGAAGGCGCGCAGGGCGTGATGCTCGACGTTGATCATGGGACATATCCCTTCGTCACGTCGTCGAATGTCGTGGCCGGTAATGCTTCGGCGGGTTCGGGCGTGGGTCCGGGCGCGATTTCCTATGTGCTCGGGCTGGCCAAGGCCTATACGACACGCGTTGGTTCGGGCCCGTTCCCGACGGAATTGAACGACGAGATTGGCGAGCGGCTTGGCCGCATTGGCAAGGAAGTTGGCGTCAACACGGGCCGACCCCGGCGTTGCGGCTGGTTCGACAGCGTCATGGTGCGTCAGGCGTGCGCCACCAGCGGCGTGACGGGCCTTGCCCTCACCAAGCTCGACGTTCTGGACGGCTTTGACGAAATCAAGGTCTGCGTGGCCTACAAGCTGAATGGTAAGGAAATCGACCATTACCCGGCAGGCCTGACCGATCAGGCCAATGTCGAGCCGGTCTATGAGACGATCGAAGGCTGGAAGGGATCGACCGCGGGCGCGCGCTCCTGGGCGGACCTGCCGGCAGAAGCGGTGAAATATGTTCGCCGTCTCGAAGAACTGGTCGGCAAGCCGTGCGCGCTGGTCTCGACATCGCCGGAGCGTGAAGACGTCATCCTGATGCGCGACCCGTTCGAGGGCTGAGGCCTACATCGTTCCATATTGCCTTGGCGCCCCGGCGGGGGTTAGCTTCAGCTGTGGAGACGATGTGGGGACGAGTTACATGAAGCGTTTGAAAACCCTTGTGGCGGGCGTGCTGTGCGCGTTGGCGGCAGCCTGCGCCTTTGGATCATATACGCCGCTCATCCCGCCCGACGATGTCGTGCTGCCCTTGGGCACTGCTCAAGTTGCGGGCACTTATGTCCAGAGCAGCGAGGATCCGACACGCTGGGACCCGTCGACAGACAATGGCATTGCCGAGGAATATGACCTTCGCCAGGAAGGCTTTGGCTATTGGCTGGACGAAGACGTCTGGCTTGTCTTCGGCAAGATGGACGGCAGGGAAGGCGAATACCTGATGCAGATCGCGACGCCTGAAGACAGCGTCGACGGCGGCTATGTCTACAATTACGCCATGGGCAAGCTGGTGGGCGATCGCTTGTTCGTGAAATTTCCCGATTGCGATGATCTGTCCATCGACTCAATGAATGCGCTCGAACTTGATAGCGAGTGCGCGCTGACCAGCTATGAAGGCCTCAAGCAGGTGATTGCCGAGACTGAAGGTAGCGCTGTCTATACGACCTATTACCAGCTGCGTTAGACGTGCGGTGTCTACGCAGACTCCCTGAGTGACGCCAGCCTCCCCATCTGAAGGAATAGGGGCTGTTGAAACCCTGTCATGTAAAGGAGACCGCCATGTCTCATACCCCGCACGAACTCGCCGAAGAATTTCCAGAATATGTCGAGAACATCCACGCGCTGAAAATGTCCAACCCGCATTTCGCGCGCCTTGCCGATGAATATCATGAGGTGAACCGTCATATTCACCGGCATGAAAGCGGCGTGGAGCCTGCGAGCGAAACGCACGAGACCGAGTTGCGCAAGAAACGACTTCTCTTGAAAGACGAGATATTTGCCATTTTGCAGGGTTGAGGCGGCGATTGGGCGCGACGGGAGCGCGCGTCGATTGCAACCCTTAATGGTACTCAGTTCAGGTAACATATCGTAAAGTGTATAAGCAATAATGTGGGGCCAATCTCAGGATGGGGTTGGCCTACATGTTGAATAGTGAAAATACTGGTTCCGTCACGCTGCGTAACCGCATTGATGCGCTGCTGCGTAACCCCGTTGTGATGCATGTACTGATTGTACTGGCATCCTTCGAAATCGCGGCAGCCTCCATTCTTCTTACACGTGGAACAGGCGATGTGGCTGCGGTCTGGCCGGTCAACGCCATTCTTGTGGTTGTTGTGCTGAAGTGGCAGAAGTCGCGCTGGCTGTCGCTGTTCGCCTGCCTTGCATTGGGCAATTTCGCGGCGAATATCTATGTCGGCGATCCGCTCTTGCTCGGCTTCATCCTGACGACAGCCAATTGTCTCGAAGTGCTGGTTGTTGCCCTTATCCTGAGCCGGACACCCCGCGTTGATGTGACACGCAAATCCGGCATTCTGAACCTGGCCCTGGCCTCCCTGCTTGCGTGCCTCCTGTCCACGTCGATTGCCCTGGCCGGGCTTTCGCTCACGGGGTCATCACTTCCGCTGCTCAACGCGGTGCTATGGTTTTTTGCCGACTTTCTGGGCTTCATGCTGTTCACCCCCCTTGTCTGGGCCATGATGGCCAAGGACGATCATGAGCGCAGTCTTCTGAGTGTCATGTCACTGGTTGAGCTGGTGCTCATCATTGTGGTCACGATCAGCGTGTTTGCGCAGTCGAGCTATCCGCTTCTTTTTCTGGTGCCACCTGTTCTGGTGCCCATGACTTTCCGGCATGGCGTACGCGGCGCCGCCGTTGCCCTGGCTGTGGTCACCGTCATTGCGATCAGTTTCACACTTCTTGGCAGGGGCCCTGCCATCCTGGCGCAAGGCGACGTCGTGGTTCATATGCTTGTGCTGCAGGCCTTTCTCGGGGCCAACACTTTCATGGCCCTGTCGCTCGGCGCATCTGTTGCGGAACGGCAGCGATTGACCCGGCACCTACGCAATTCCAAGCGACGCATCATGCAGCGCTCCGGTCAGGAAAAGGTGCTGCTTGCGAAGGCAGAACTGGCCGAGCAGATTTCCCAGGTTGGCCACTGGACGCTGACGCTTGGGACAGGGGAGGTCTACTGGTCGCCCGAAGTCTATCGTATCCATGGCGTGGAGGCTGAAACCTTCAATCCGATGCTGGATGCTGCCGTGGGCTTCTATCATGGCGAAGACGAGGCGCGCGTTTCGGACCTGCTTGCCAGGCATATGGCTTCCGGCGAGGACTGGGATTTCGAAGCTGATCTGGAGCGCCGCTCTGATGGCGCGATCCGGCGCGTCAGGTCTATCGCCAAGTGTCACAAGGGCCCGGATGGAAGCGTCGAAAGCATCTTTGGCGTGTTCAAGGACATTACGCGCGAGCACGAACTTTATGAACAGATCTCACAGCAGGAAGAGCAATACAGGCTTCTTGCCGAGCATTCGACCGATATTGTTCTGAAGTTCGGCCTGGATGGTGTGATCAATTATGCGTCGCCCTCTGCGTCGATCATCATGGCTCCCGACAAGGCAGTGGGCATGCGCACCGTTGACTTCGTCATCCCCGAAGACCGGGCGTTCGCGCTCAGCATAACGCAGGCCCTGTTCACGGGCGAAGAGCCGGATCCCGGTGTGGCGCGCGAGTATCGCGTAAAGCTGGCTGACGGGTCCATTGTCTGGCTCGAAGGCAATCCGCAGATCATCCGCGATCAAGACGGCAAGCCGGTGGAGGTTGTGTCGACCTTCCGGGATGTCAGCGAGCGTCACGAACGCGAAAAGGCATTGGCGCAGGCGCGGCTGGAAGCAGAGGCGTCGACAGTCGCCCGCACCGAGTTCCTGTCAAACATGAGCCATGAGATCCGTACACCCCTCAATGGCGTGCTTGGCTTTACGAATATCCTCAAGTCTACTGCGCTGACTGACGAGCAGCTCTCGCATGTGCAGCGCATCGCGTCGGCCGGGCGCACGCTGCTCGAGATCGTCAATGACATTCTCGACTTCTCCAAGATCGATGCGGGGCGATTGGATGTCGAGAAAAGGCCATTCGACCTGCGCGCCCTGGTCACGGAGGTCGTCGACCTGATTTCAGCCGCGCGACCAAATCCCGATGTGTCCATCAGCTATCAGATCGCACCTGATATCGCCGCCAACGTGGTGGGCGACGAGACCCGGACGCGTCAGATCCTCACGAATCTTGTCGGCAACGCCGCCAAGTTTACGGAAGCAGGCCATGTGCGGCTTGATGTGCGCCTGAGGGGCGGCAAATTGTGCATGATCGTGGCCGATACAGGCCCCGGTATCCCGGCCAAGAAGCTGGAGCATGTCTTCACTGGCTTTTCCCAGGTTGATTCCTCCATCAGCCGACGGTTTGGCGGTAGCGGGCTTGGCCTCTCGATCAGCCGCTCGCTGGCGCAACTGATGGATGGCGACCTTCACCTCACCAGCACTGAAGGGGAGGGCACAAATGCCATCCTGACCTTGCCCTATATTCCTGACCGCCGAACACAACGCGCGGACATGGGTGCGGTGAAGGAAGACAGGCGCGCGCCCCAGGCCTCACGCATCATGGTCGTTGATGATGTGGAGATGAATCGGGCGCTGCTCGAAATTGGTCTCCGCCAGTCAGGGCATGAGGTGATGAGTTTCGCTTCGGCGCTCGATGCGATCCTGGCGCTGATGGAAGGCTGCACGTTCGATATTATCCTGATGGATGTTCAAATGCCCGAGATGGATGGCCTGACCGCGACCCGGCGCATTCGCGAATTGCCCGGCGCTGTGGGCCGCACGCCGATTGTCGCGCTGACGGCGAACGCTCTGGCCAGCCAGGCCAATGAATGCCGCGCAGCCGGCATGGACGCGCACTTCCCGAAGCCTGTCGACATGGTGCGGCTGAACGGCCTGATTGACCGCCTGCTGCGGAAAAAATTGAAGGAAGCCGCCAGCCAGACGACCGATGCCGAGATCAAGATCGCCAAGTTGAAGGACGAGTGCCGCAAAGACATTCTGGAGCTGCCAGGGCAATTGGGCGCGCTCCTTAAAATTACATCACCGGAAGAGCGGGCAAAAGCGGTTGCCGCACTGGCCCACTCTGTGGCTGGCACGTCGGGCAGCCTTGGCTTCAAGCATGTCTCGTATGCAGCTTTCAGGCTTGAAGCCGCGGCCAAGGCCATTCTGGAAGAACGTTCTGCGCCCGCCCAGTTGAAAGAGGCGGTCGAACAATTCGTCAGTGTTGCGTCGGAAACAGAAGCGGCTTGATCGCCTAAGCGTCCGGGTCTTTCTTGTTGTCAGTTGGATCGTCGGGATCCACGCCCTCTCCGGGCGATGATGCGGCCGTATAGGAGGCTACGATCGGCGCGCCACCAAGGATGATATCATCCTTGCCTCTGAAGTGATCGGTCTGTTCGTCGCGCTCGGGTGCGTGCGGGCCTTCACCGGGCAACATCTGCATCCGGCGGCGGCGTGCGGCGGTTTCGATCTGCTCTGCCTCTTCGGGCGAGGTGCGGGGACGGGCTTCGGCGTCGAGTGTCTTGCGGGGCATGAATTATCTCCTCTTCGCCAATCAACGGATCGTCGCAGGGAGAGTTCCGTGCGGTGACGCGTCAGGCGGTCTGCAGGATTGTCTTGAGCGCCGCGACGAGTTTCAGGCTGTCCTGCGGCGTGTTGTAGAGGCTGGGCGTGATCCGCACGCAGCAGCCCTTGGCGACGCCCGTGCGATGGACGGTGAAGATGCCATGATCGTCGAGCAGGGTTTTGACGAGCGCGAGATTATCCTCAAGGCTGGTGCGGCCCTTGATGCGGATCGACGTGATGCCGGCATGCAGGCGCGGATCATCCGGCGTCAGAATTTCGAGACGTGCATCGCCGCGCATCTCGGCGACCCAGAGATTGCGGAGATAGACGAAGCGCGCCGCCTTGTTGGCGGGACCAACCATTTCGTGAAAGTCGATTGCATCCGGCACGGAGAGGGAAGCGGCGAAATTTGTCGTGCCCGTATGGACCCGGTTGAAGATGGTGCCGATGCCTTCAGGGCGTTCGGATATGTTGGGGGCAATCGACTCAAGCTGGCCCTTGCGAATGTACATGATGCCGACGCCGAGCGGCGCGCCGATCCATTTATGCATATTGAAGCCAACGAAATCAGCGCCGAGATCGTCTACGGTGAAGTCCAGCTGGCCCCAGGAATGGGCCGCATCGACGATACAGTCGACGCCCTGTTTGCGGGCCATGGCGACGATCTCGCGGATCGGCATGACGAGCCCGGTGCGGTGGCTGACATGCGTGAGCAGGAGGAGGCGGACCTGCGGATTGGCGGCAAGGGCATCAGCGTAGAAGGCCAGGAGTTCGTCATGCGTGACCGGCTCCGGAATGGCGAGGCGTATGACTGAGCAGGCATTGCGCTCGGCCAGCGTATCCATCGCTGTCAGCATGGAATCATAGTCGAGATCGGCATACATGACCGCATCGCCGGGCTTCAGGCCGCGATAGCCGCCAATCAGGCCCTGCAGCGCTTCGGTGGCGCCACGCGTGAGGACGATCTCGTCGGTGCTGGTGCCAAGCAGGGCGGCCACACGGGCATGGATCGGCACCATATCTGAATTGTATTTGCGGCGGGCGTAGAACGAGTTCTCGCGGTTCACGCGCTCGGTATTGCGGATATAGGCGTCGAGCACGGGCCGGGACATGAGGCCCCAATAGGCATTCTCGAGATTGGTGACCTCATCCGTCACGTCATACTGCGCCGCGATGCGCGACCAGTAGACTTCGTCATTCGGCGCTATGCCGCCAGATGCGGAAGCGGAGGTGGCCCCGGTGGCGCAGGCGGAAAGGGGAAGGGCCGATGCTGCCGTGAGGGCGCCCTTCATGGCCAGTCGTCGTGTCATGTCCATCCGCTTGCCCCTTTTGGCTCAACTGCTGCCGGCAAGTGACCCTATTGTGGCAATATGTGTCAAAGGAATCCCCGGCGTCGACAGGGATTCCTTGGCGTATGCATGTAATTGCAGCGACGCGGTCGCCCTTACTGGATGCTGCTGTCAGGCAGCGCCCATGCGATGACCTGGTCGCCGACAGGCGTTTTCATGAAGTGGTGGCCGCCTGTCATCAGCACGAGATATTGCTTGCCGCCCGACATGTAGGTCATCGGTGTGGCCTGGCCGCCAGCGGGAAGGGTGTCATGCCAGACTGTCTTGCCGGTGCGCGTGTCGATGGCGCGGATCAGGCCGTCTGTCGTCGCAGCGACAAAGACAAGGTTGCCGGCTGTGGCCAGCGGGCCGCCATTGTTGGGGGTGCCAATGGTCAGCGGCAGCATGGACGGGATGCCGAACGGACCATTGTTGCGAGCGGTACCAAGGTCGCGGTCCCACAGCGTCTTGCCGGTTGCCATGTCGATGGCGCGCATGCCGCCATAAGGTGGCTGCTTGCAGAGAAGCCCGGTGAAAGGCATGCGCCAGCCAGCATTCACATTGATGGCGTACGGGGCGCCAGCCTGCGGGTCTCCAGCGCCTTCAGCGCCATGGGTCACCTTACCGTTGAGGGTTTCACCGCGCGGTTTCCAGCCGAGTTTGTCTGCTTCGGCCCGTGGTACAAGGCGGTTGTAATTGGGCATGTCGTTATAGTTCGCGAAGATCACGCCATGCACGGGATCGACCGCGACGCTGCCCCAGTCGGAGCCGCCATTATAACCCGGATACTCGATCCAGTGCGTGTCGGTGGTCGGCGGCGTATACATGCCCTCATAAGAGGCTTTGCGGAACGCGATGCGGCAGATCATCTGGTCTATCGGCGACATGCCCCACATGTCCTTTTCGGTCAGCTCGGCCTTGGCGAGCGTGTGGAAGGTGGAATGGGGCTGGGTCGGGCTACGCTCATCCGGCTCAACGCCACCAGTTGGGGCAGGGCGTTCCTCGACACCGCTCAGCACCGCGCCTGTCTTGCGATCAAGGATATAGATATCGCCCTGCTTGCTCGGCAGGATAATGGCGGGAATAGTTTGGCCGTTCTTGTCATAGTCGACGAGGCTCGGCTGCGAGCCTAGGTCGTAGTCCCACGCATCCTTGTGGACGGTTTGGAAGTGCCACACGGGTTTGCCGGTGTGGACGTCGATGGCGACGAGTGATGTGGCGAATTCGTTTTCAAGATCGCTGCGGTCGCCGCTCCAATAGTCGACGGCAGCGCTGCCGAGAGGGAGGTAGACGAGGCCGAGCGCGTCATCGCCGGCAGCAGTGGTCCACATATTGGGCGTGCCGCGCGTGAATGTTTCACCTTCAGGCGGCAGCAAGCGGATATCAGGGCGCGTCATGTCCCAGGACCATAGCATCTCGCCGCTTACGGCATCAAAGCCATGGATGACACCGGATGGTGCATCTAGTTTCTGGCCGTCCAGAACCTGCTGGCCGGTGACGATGACGCCGTCGACGATGGTGGGTGCCGCCGTCATGGAGACCATGCCGGGCACGATATCGCCCATGCCGGTCTTGATGCTGGCCGAGCCGTTCTGTCCGAAGTCCTGGCAAGGGCGCCCGGTTTCGGCATCGACGGCCACAAGACGTCCGTCCAGTGTGCCTTCGATGATACGCGTGTGGCATTCAGCGGCGGAGGCGTCAGGCGTTTCGTAATAGGTCACACCCCGGCAGGCGGCGGTGTAGGGGATCCATTTCTTGTCGACGCCAGGATCGTAGCGCCAGATTTGCTCGCCCGTCTCGGGATCGAGCGCCATCATGATGTTCGTGGCGGAGCACAAGTAAAGCTTGTTGCCGACTTTCAGCGGCGTGGTTTCGGCGCCATAGGCATTATCTTTCATGTCGTCAGGCAGGTCGCCTGTATGGCTGAGCCAGACGCGTTCGAGCTTGTCGACGTCATCTGCATTGATCTGCGTGAGCGTGGAATAGCGTTGCGATTCGACGCCGCCATAGGATTCCCAATCGGTGCGGTCGGCGACTTCGCCAAAAGCGGGCGGCATGGCGGCGGCGTCGATGGTGCTGCTGGAACTGTAGAGGAGTGTGCCGCCAATGAGGGATGCGACCAGAACGGCCGCCATGCTGATGCCCGTCTTTTTCCACCCGAAATCGGTGGGGCGGAGCAGGGGAAGCAGCGCCAGGGAGATCATCAACAAGATCAGGGGACAGACGAAGCGTGGAACCCAGGCCCAGAAATCACCACCCGCCTCGAAGGCTGACCAGATCAGGGTCAGTACGAACAGGCCGACATAGAGCCAGACACCAAGCGCCTTGCGGGTCCCGATGAGAATGCCGGACGCGACAAGCGCCAGACCTGCCAGCAGATAATACCAAGATCCACCGAGCGCCGCGAGTTGAACTCCGCCGATTGCAAGGACAATACCGAGCAGGGCGAACAAGGCGCCTGCTGCTATGAGGAGGATATGATTTCTGGATGAGCCGGCCATGATGTGCGCCTTCCGAATTTGCCGAAGAGGCGCCGCCCGCCTCCTTAAAGAAGGCGAACGGGTATATCGGTCGATGGTTCCGGATTGGGGGCAGTGGTCGAAAAGTACGACCACTGCCCTTTTTATTCGGCTTAATTCGGGCGGGCTGGCTGGCAGGCCTAAATCTGGCCTGAGACTTCCAGCACGTCTTCAACGGTGCGCAGGCCGGGTTTCGGGCTGGTCACGAGGACGGCCATGTTGCCGGGCAGGTGCTTGTTGTCGAGCATCTTGTCGTGGGCGGCCGGAATGTCGGCCCAGGAGAAGACTTCGGACATGCCGGGATCGATGCGCCGGTTGATGACCAGGTCATTTGCCGCGCTCGCCTGTTTCAGGTGGGCAAAGTGGCTGCCCTGAACGCGCTTCTGGCGCATCCACAGGAAGCGGGCATCCATGGTCAGGTTGAAGCCGGTCGTGCCGGCACAGATGACCACCATGCCGCCGCGCTTCACGCAGAAGACGGAGACAGGGAAGGTGCTTTCGCCCGGATGCTCGAACACGATGTCGACATCCTTTTTGTCCGTATACTGCCAGATCGCTTTGCCGAACTTGCGCGACTCTTTCATATAGTCGGCAAATTCCGGGCCATTGACGGTTGGGAGCTGGCCCCAGCAATTGAAGTCTTTCCGGTTCAGCACGCCCTTGGCGCCGAGGCTGAGCACGTGCTCTTTCTTGTCATCGCTTGAGACGACGCCGATGGCATTGGCACCGGTGACAGCGCAGAGCTGCACGCCGAAACTGCCAAGACCGCCCGACGCGCCCCAGACGAGCACGTTATCGGCAGGCTTCACGATGTGCGGGCGGTGGCCGAACAGCATGCGATAGGCCGTGGCGAGCGTCAGCATATAGCAGGCGCTCTCTTCCCAGGTCAGGTGTTTCGGACGCGGCATGCACTGGCGCGCCTGAACGCGGCAGAACTGCGCGAACGAACCGTCTGGCGTTTCATAGCCCCAGATGCGCTGGCTAGGCGAGAACATCGGGTCGCCGCCATTGCACTCTTCGTCGTCGCCATCATCCTGGTTGCAGTGGATCACGACTTCGTCGCCCGGCTTCACACGGGTCACCTTGCGGCCCACGGCCCAGACGATGCCTGCGGCATCGGAGCCAGCAATGTGGTAGGGCTGCTTGTGGATGTCGAAGGGCGAAATCGGCTCGCCGAGACCGGCCCAGATGCCATTATAGTTCACGCCGGCAGCCATCACGAGGACGAGCACTTCGTCGGAATCGATTTCCGGTACCGGAACCTGCTCAAGCTGCATCGCGGATGACGGGCGCCCATGGCGCTCGCGCCGGATGGCCCATGCATGCATGAGTTTCGGCACATGGAACTCCGGCGGAATCTCGCCCAGTTCGTAAATGTCTTTCTGTTGTCTGCCCATAATTGAAATACCAATCCTCCAGAATCACGTCAGGGAGCAGCGTGCGCACGATTATTGCGTGTCTTCACAAAGCCCCCGGGTCGCGGCACCTTGGCTTTTGGCCAGCAAGGATGCAAGGATTTTGTTGCGCCGCACAATATCGCAATCCCAACAGCGTGACAAAAATGACAATATGCCAGACTGCCTACCTCAACGGCGCCTTCTGTTCTGCAGCAGATGCTATGGTTTCGCCCTTTGATAGAGGGTTCCTGTTTGCCCATGCCGCGTATGAGGTGACAGCTGTTTATGGCGGCCGCCTTGTCGATTTCGAGGGCCATATGTCGCGTCTCGATCGCACATTGACCGGAATTGCCCTGCCGAACCCGCTTGGCGCCGAAGGCTGGGCCAAGGTTCATCGCGATCTCATCGAGTTCAACAACCTGACCGAAGGCCTGATCTATCTCCAGGTCACGGGCGGCGCCTATGGCATGCGCGACTTTGCCGGGCCGGATGAATTCGAGCCGACCGTGTTTCTCTATGCCGATACCAAGCCGCTGATCGGCGAGACGGCGCGTGATGGGGTGAGAGCGATCTTTCTTGATGACATGCGCTGGAAGCGGCGTGACATGAAGACGACGCAGCTCCTGTCGCAGGCGCTGGCCTATCGCGCGGCGCGTGAGGCGGGGGCCGATACGGCCTTCATGGTCGAGGATGGGCGGGTAACAGAGGCTGCCTCGGCCAATGCATGGATTGTCGATGCGGCGGGGCAGCTGGTGACGCGGGAACTCTCCCCCTCGATCCTGCCGGGCATCACGCGGGCCGGTGTGCTGGCCCTGCTGGAAGGGTCCGGCTTGAGTCTCGTTGAGCGGTCATTCACGCCCGAGGAAGCTCTTGGGGCGGTTGAAGCATTCACGACGTCAGCAGGTGCAATGATTGCGCCCGTGATCGCCATTGATGGACAGCCCATAGGCAACGGCAAGCCCGGGCCGGTGACGCGCCAGCTTCAGCGGCTCTATTATCAGGCGATGGGCGCCGATGTGGCGGCTGTTGCGCCCTGGGCGATGGGCTGAGGCGGGGTGAAAAGGGCCTTTGCCTTGAGGATGAGGATCGTGCTGGCTAGACAGAAGGTCACCAGATTGGCAGCGATGATCGATGGGCTGGCCAGCAGGATGCCATAGGCGAGCCAGACGGCGACGCCGAGCGTGAACATGGCGTACATGATGAGGGATATGCCCTCCGTCTGCCGCGTCCGCAGGATCTTGACCGCTTGGGGCACGAACGAGGCGGTTGTCAGGATTGCGGCTAAAAAACCAATATATTCAGCCACTTGGTGTGTCCTCCGTCAGCGTCTGACAGACTTATACATGAAGCCGGACCTAGCGGCGAGTGGCGGGATCCGCGTCGTCTTCGGCGTCGTGGAATTCGCCTTCGATAATGTCACCGCCCGCCAGGTCGGCCCCCGGATTGGCATCGCGGAACGATGCGTTCAGTGTGCTCATGACGGTGCTGACCTCGGTTGTGGCGATGCGGGCGCTGATCGCATTGGCCGCAAGGGCAAAGCCCGTCACGCCGATCAGGATCGCTGCATCTTCAACGCCGAAGCCGCGTGCGAGAGAGGTGTCACGAAAGAGCGCCAGGAAGCCAAGCAAGACAATGAACAGGCCCGCGAGGCCGCCAAGGCGCACCGCGAAACCGGGCAAGAGGGCAGTCATGGCAATAGGGGCCGGGTTTCCCGTCAGGCGGGCGAGACGCAGGCGCTCAACGAGGCTGACCCCCATCATGGCAGCTGCGAGCAAGACGATCATCAGCGCGCTGCGCTCCATCAGCGCCACGAGCAGGACACCAAAGGGAAAGGCAAGCAGGGTGGCAAAGCGGAGGCCAAGGGCGGTCTGGAGAGGGGAGCTGGATTGGGTCAGGGTAATTCCGGGTGTTTTCTAGGGGCGTCAAAGTGTATTCGCGGGTGGAGCGCGGCTGGTGTTAGTGTCCCGGATGTGGCCACGCAAATGCGTCAGCACAAGGGCGCGTCGTGCCGCTTGCACTCCGGCGCGCCGCGCGGCATGTTGCGCCGCAACAATACAAAGGGGAGCCCCGGCATGGCCGATACACAGAGACCGATCCAGCACGCGCCTGACAAGCCATGGATTTTCCGCACCTATGCGGGCCATTCAACGGCGCAGAAATCGAACGAACTCTACCGGGGTAACCTCGCCAAGGGGCAGACCGGCCTCTCGATTGCTTTCGACCTGCCAACGCAGACCGCCTATGACGCCGACCATATCCTGGCCAAGGGCGAAGTCGGCAAGGTAGGCGTCCCGGTCAAGCATATGGGCGACATGGCGCAACTGTTCGACCAGCTCCCGCTGGAAGAGATGAACACGTCGATGACGATCAATGCGCCGGCCGCCTGGATGTTGGCCATGTATGTAGCGCTGGCCGATGAGCGCGGCGACGACCGGGCCAAACTGCGCGGAACGACGCAGAATGACATTGTGAAGGAATACCTGTCGCGAGGCACCTATGTGTTCCCGCCCGAGCCGTCGATGCGGCTGATCGCGGACATGGTGAGCTGGTGCTATACCGAAGTTCCAAAATGGAACCCGATGAATGTGTGCTCCTATCACTTGCAGGAAGCCGGTGCGACGCCGGAACAGGAGCTGGCCTATGCGCTGGCGACGGCGATTGCCGTGCTCGACAAGGTGAAAGCCGGTGGGCAAGTTCCTGAATCAGACTTTGAAACCGTGTTCGGGCGCATTTCCTTCTTCGTGAACGCAGGTGTGCGTTTCGTTACGGAACTCTGCAAGATGCGCGCGTTCGTCGACCTCTGGGAAGAGATCGGCCGGGAGCGGTATGGCGTCACCGACCCGAAGGCGCTGCTGTTCCGCTATGGTGTGCAGGTGAACTCGCTGGGTCTCACCGAGCCGCAGCCGGAGAACAACGTCTACCGCATCCTGATCGAGGCGCTGGCCGTGACGCTGTCCAAGCGCGCCCGTTGCCGTGCGCTGCAACTGCCGGCCTGGAACGAGGCCATGGGCCTGCCGCGCCCGTGGGACCAGCAATGGAGCCTGCGCCTGCAGCAGATTCTGGCCTATGAAACTGACCTGCTGGAATTCGAGGATATTTTCGACGGCAGCCATGTGATCGAGTGCAAGACCGAAGAGCTGAAAGAGAAGGCCCGCGCCACGCTGGCCGAAATCGATGCGCTCGGCGGGGCGACCAATGCGATCACGCACATGAAGGAGAGCCTGGTCGGCGCCCATATCGACCGGATCAAGGCCATCGAGAACGGCTCGCTCAGCGTGGTCGGCGTCAACAAGTACACATCCACCGAAGAAAGCCCGCTGGGCGTCGGGGACGGCTCCATCCAGACGGTCGATCCGATGGAAGAAGCCATGCAGGTGCGCGATCTCGCCAATTGGCGCGCGACCCGTGACACGAAGAAAGTGAATGCGGCGCTGGACGAGCTGCGCAAGGCTGCCGCCGAGAACCGCAATATCATGGAGCCGTCCATCACCTGCGCCAAAGCGGGTGTGACGACGGGCGAATGGGGCGCGGCGATGCGCGAAGTGTTCGGAGAATTCCGTGCACCGACGGGCGTGGCCATGGTTATCAGCAGCGGCGGCGATGAAGAGATCGAAGCGGTGAAGGTCGAGGTCGACCGCGTGTCGGACGCGCTGGGCCGACGCCTCACCTATGTGCTGGGCAAGCCGGGCCTTGATGGCCACTCGAACGGCGCCGAGCAGATCGCCGCACGCGGGCGGGAAGTGGGCATGGATGTTGTCTATGAGGGCATCCGCTTCACGCCGGCCGAGATTGCCGCGCAGGCCAAGGAAGCGAAGGCGCATGTCGTGGGCCTGTCGATCCTTTCCGGCAGCCACCTTGATCTCGTGCGCGAGACAATTGCCGAGATGCGCAAGCAGGGGCTGGAGAACGTGCCGCTGGTCGTTGGCGGCATCATCCCGCCGGAAGATGCCCAGGCCCTGCGCCAGATGGGCGTCGCGCGCATCTATACGCCGAAGGACTTCAAGATCACGGGTATCATGGGCGACGTGGTGAAAGTGGTCGAGAAGGCCTGGCTCGCCACGGCCTGAGCTACGGCTTTCTGGCTCTGGACGGTGCGCGGGAAGCCCAGTATGGGCGGCGCATTCGTACAATTCAGTCTGAGCGGGAGCCAGCATGGGACACTTTGAACTCGGCTGGGAAGAATGGCTGGCGCTGCCGGAGCTTGGACTGCCTGCGATCAAGGCCAAGGTGGATACCGGCGCGAAGACCTCGGCCCTGCATGCCAGCGTGATCGAGCCCTTTGGCCCCAGCACCAAGCCGCAGGTGCGCTTCCTGATCCAGCCGAACCCGGCTGACCCGAGCCTTGAGATCACCTGCTCTGCGCGCGTGATCGACCGGCGCGAAGTAACCAGTTCGAATGGCGACACCGAGCTGCGCTATGTCATCGAGACCGATGTGCAGATGGGCAAGCGACGCTGGCCGATCCAGCTGACCCTGTCGAACCGCGAGAGCATGACCTACCGGATGCTATTTGGCCGGGCCGCCATCCAGCCAGACATGATCGTCAATCCGAACGTCTCGTTCAGCCAGCCCGTGCTGGATTTTGCCCGCTATGGCAGCCTGCCGAAACGCACACCGGTGAAGCGGCCGCTCCGTATTGCGCTCCTGTCACGGGAACCGAATAACTATTCGTCGAAGCGGTTAATGGAGGCGGCTGAATCGCGTGGCCATGTCATTGAGGCGATTGATACGGCCCGCTGCTATATGCAGATCGGCACGCTGGACCCGGAAGTGCACTATGACGGCAAGGCGCTGGCGCGCTTTGATGCGGTCATTCCGCGCATTGGCGCGTCGATCACCGACTATGGCATGGCCGTGCTGCGCCAGTTCTCGAACACGGGGGCCTTCTGCCTCAACGGGGCAGGGGCCATCGGGCGTTCGCGCGACAAGCTGCTGGCGCACCAGTTGCTGGCCCGGGCCAAGATCGACATGCCGATCACGGCCTTTGCGCACAGCCCGAAGGATACAAAAGACCTGATTTCGCTTGCCGGCGGCGCGCCCGTGGTTGTGAAGCTGCTGTCCTCGACGCAGGGCAAGGGCGTTGTGCTGGCCGAGACACGCAAGGCCGCCGAGAGCCTCGTGGATGCGTTCCGCGGCCTCGAGGCGAACTTTCTTGTGCAGGAATTCGTGGCCGAGGCAGCGGGCGCGGATACACGCTGCTTTGTTATCGGTAACAAGGTGGTTGGCGGCATGAAACGTCAGGCGGCCAAGGGCGAGTTTCGCTCGAACCTGCACAGGGGTGGTACGGCGAGCTCCGTGAAACTGAGCCCCGCCGAACGTGAAGTCGCGCGCGATGCGGCCCGGGTGCTCGGCTTGCGCGTTGCCGGGGTGGACCTGTTGCAGACTGATGAGGGGCCGAAAGTGCTGGAGGTGAATTCGTCACCCGGCCTGCAGGGGATTGAAGGCGCCTCGGGCAAGGACATTGCCGGCATGATTATCGAGCACCTTGAGCGGCAGGTTCGCCCTCTTGCCAAGGTGCGCGAAACGACCGGGCGGCCCGGTCGGCGCGTCAACGTGAACTGAAGAGCTTTCCCCGCTCGGTGATCAGGATGATCACGAGCGACGCGAGGCCGAGGCAGACAAAGCCGAGCGTGACCGGGATGGTCGAGCCATTGTACTGGCTGGATATGGCCATGCCGATGAGGCTTGCCACCGTGGTCGTGGCAAAGCCGTAAGCGGCTGAAGCCGTGCCGGCGATCTTGCCCAGCGGTTCCATGGCGAGGGCGCTGAAATTCGAGCCCATCAGGCCGAAGCAGCCGAAGCAGAGCGCGAAGATGGGGAAGAAAATGTAGAGATGGTCTCCGAACACAAAGGTGAGCAGTGACAGCAGACCCGCGCCGATCGTGAAGATAAAGAGCGCCGTCTGGCTGATCCGGCGCATGCCGATCTTCTCGACGATGCGCGAGTTAAGGAAGTTGGCACAGGCTAGCGTGCCCGCAATGCCTGCGAACCAGAGGGCGAACGTTTCGGTCTGGCCGAAGACTTCACGGAAGATCTGCTCGGATGAGGCGATGAACGAGAAGAGCGCGCCGAAGATGACGCCCGAAGCGCACATGTAGCCGAAGGTCACGCGCGATTTCACGATCTCGCCATAGGCCCCAATCGCGCGGGCGAGATTGAGCTCCATGCGGGCATCTTCCGGCAGGGTCTCGGGCAGGCGCATCCATGTCCACACGAACATGATCACCCCGAATAAGGCGAGGACGAGGAAGATCGCCTCCCATGGTGCAATGAACAGCACGAGCTGGCCGATACCGGGCGCGAGGATCGGCACGACCATGAAAATGGTCATGACAAGCGACATGAAGCGCGCCATCTGGCGCCCTGCGAAGAGGTCGCGCACGATCGACACGGCAACGAGACGGCCGCCTGAGGCGAACACGCCCTGGGCAAACCGCATGACCAGCAGGGCATGGAAATCGCGCATCACGATGCACGCCAGGGCCGTGATGACGTAGCCAATAAGCGCGATGAAGAGCGGATTACGACGGCCGAAACGGTCGGAGATGGGCCCCCAGATGATCTGCGGGGCGCCGAAGCCGAGCACATAGGAGAAGATGATCATCTGCTGGCGGTTGTCGCTTTCCATGCCGGGCGCGGTGAGGCCGACAGCATGGGCGATCTGGTTGAGGGCGGGCAGCATGATGTCGATGCCGAAGGCGTTGAGCGCCATCAAGCCTGCAATCATTACAACGAGTTCGCTGCGCCCCGGCACCGGGCGTTTGGCGCCGGGCAGGACGCCTGTAGGTGGAATGGCGGTGGGTTCTTGGTCGGCCATGGGCCCGCCTTTCCTGTCAGGTGCGGTTTGGGGGGAAGGCTCCTATCTGGGCCAAGCCTCTGCGCTTGCCTAGGGGCGAACGCGCTAAAAATGTCCGCCATGCAAAAACGCCGCCCTGAAGAAGGGCGGCGTCTGAGGCTGGGTGGGACCAGATCAGGCCTCGGGGCGCTGGATCTGGGTGCCGAGGTTGAAGATCACCTGATCGGCATCGAAGAAGGCCGGATCATCGGGTTTCGGGCCCTTGCCCATCACAATCTCGGCAGAGGCGACATATTTCGTCACTTCGCGATACTCCTGCGGGCCATCCCAGAACGGGTCGTAGTAACCGAAACGGGACGCGTAGAAGGAGCGTGGATAGGCCCAGCGGCGGTAGGGGTCATAGAAGTAGCCCGCACGAGGGCCGTAATAGCTGTAGTCGAGGTAGAAGTTGCTGTAGAAAGGCGAATAGCCCGTGCCTGTCGGCACAACGCGGCTGTCGGCATCGGTTGCACGGTGGACGACGCGGAAATGGTCAAAACCATTCTGCTTGGTCAGTTCGGCGGCGCGATAGAGCATGTAGGTCTCGACCGTCTTGCGGTCTGTGAGGCTGTTGCCTGCAAACTGGACCTGGAAGCGGTTGGATTCGATTTGTTGCTCGGAATAGCCGCTTTGTGTGTCGAGCGCTGCCTGATAGGGGGTCGCCGTCGTACAGGCGACAAGCATGGCGAGCGCTGCAAAACCGGCGGCAATCTTGGAAATATGCACTTTGATGGTCCTCCTGAGGGGAGCTGGTTACCTTCAATGTAGGCCAATCCTGCCTGAACGCCAGTTGAATGGGCAGGTTCGAGCTGTCCCATTTGTCATATGACAATCACATTTTCGGGAACTAGCGTGTGATGTGGGGCATGCCATCACTGCGAGGAGGTGCCACCATGTCCGGCCTAACCATCAATTTCAGAACAGGTCTTGGCCTGATTTGCACGGCGCCCTTGATGCTGTCGGCCTGCAGCGGCGGCAATGATTCTGGGAATTCCACCCCGCCGCCCGCGACTTCCAATCGCGCGCCTGCCTTCACATCCTCCGCTGCGGCCAGTGTCGATGAGAACGCGACTGGTACCCTCTATACCATTGCCGCCTCCGATCCGGATGGGGACACCCTGACAGTTTCCGTGGTGCCGGGCGGCGACGAGGCAGCGTTCGATATCGACGTTGATGCGGGCACGATAAGGGCATCTACCCCGCTCGACTTCGAGGCGCCCGCCGATGCCAATGGCGATAATATTTACAACATTACTCTTGAGGTGCGTGATCCGGACGGCCTGACGGCGCAGCTGAATCTCGCGATCACGGTGAATGATGTGGTCGAGGGCATGACGGTTGCGCGTGTCGGCACCGGCTTTACGCAGCCACTTTACCTCGCCGGGCTGCCTGGCACGGCGCGGGTCGTTGTACTTGAAAAGGCAGGTCACATCCGCGTCCTTGATCCGGCTACCGGAACAATCGATCCGGTCGATTTCCTCGATGTATCGGGTGAAACGTCGGCGGCCGGGGAAGGGGGCCTGCTCGGCCTCGCCTTCTCGCCGGACTTCGCGACGGACCGCACCTTCTATATCAACATGACCAATAATACCGGTGATACGGAAATCCGGCGCTACCAGATGTTCTCCGGCTCGCTGACACAGGCGGACCCAGCGACGGCTGACATTATTCTGGAAATCGATCAGCCACAGGCAAACCACAATGCAGGCTGGATCGGCTTTGCACTGGACGGGCTTCTGTTTGTGCCGACCGGTGATGGCGGTGGCGCCGGCGACCCGAACGGCTATGCCCAGAACCCTAACTCGCTGCTGGGCAAGATCCTGCGCATCGATGTGAGCGGCGATGATTTTCCGACGGATAATGCGCGCGATTATGCGATACCGGCCGGAAACGCCTTTGCTGGGGCATCAGGCCGGCCGGAGATTTTCGCCCTCGGCGTACGCAACCCGTTCCGGTGCAGCTTCGATGAAGTGACGGGCGACCTGTTCATCGGAGATGTGGGCCAGGATGAAGTCGAGGAGGTCGACCGGCTCCGCATGAGCGATTCGGGCACCAATTTTGGCTGGAACATCCAGGAAGGCACGCAGGACTATAGCGGTGCAGACCGTGCCGACCTGGTCGATCCTGTCATCCAGTACACGCATGGCAGCGGCATGACACAAGGCCAGTCAATTACGGGCGGCTATGTCTACCGGGGCAATCTCGAACTGATCAAGGACAAATATATCTTTGCCGATTTTGTCTCGGGCAATGTCTGGGCCGTGCCGGTTGATGATCTCGTGATCGGTCGCACGGTGTTCGGCAGCGCCTTCCTGCGCATCAATGGATCGCTCAGGCTGGACACGGGCACGGTCGAGAGCATCTCCAGTTTCGGCGAGGATAATGACAGTAATCTCTATATCGTCTCGATCCTCGGAGATGTGTTCCGCATCGAAGCGGAACAGCCCTGACCCCGCAAAGAAAAAGGGCGGCCTCGCGGGCCGCCCTTGATCCGTATATGTACTGCAAACCTGACGGATCAGGCGGCCTTGTAGCCGATGACAGCTTTGGTCTCGAGGAATTCCTCGAAGCCAAGCTCGCCCCATTCGCGCCCATTGCCCGACTGGCCGTAGCCGCCGAACGGTGCTGAAAAGTCAGGGCTCGCACCGTTGACCAGGATCTGGCCGGCGCGGATCTTGTTGGCGACGGCGTGAGCTTCCTTGTCAGGGCCCTGCACGTAGCCTGCAAGACCGTAGACCGTGTCATTTGCCATCGAGATGGCATCTTCCAGCGTGTCATAAGGCAGGATGCAAAGCACAGGTCCGAAGATTTCCTCGCGGGCGATGGTCATGTCATTGGTGACGTTCGCAAAGACGGTCGGGCGGGTGAAGTAACCCTTGTTGAAGCCTTCAGGACGGCCAGTGCCGCCTGCGACCAGCGTAGCGCCTTCGTCGATGCCCTTCTGGATCAGGTCCTGAACCTTCTGGAACTGGCTGCCGTTCGAAATCGGGCCGATGGCGCCGGGCGTTGCTTCGCCGGGCATCATGACCTTGACCGACTCGGCGGCTGCCTTGGCGATCTTGATGGCGTCAGCCTGCTGGTCTTTCTGGACGAACATGCGCGATGGGGCGTTACAGGACTGACCTGTGTTCGTCATCATCTGCATGACGCCGCCGGCAACGGCCTTCTGAAGGTCTGCCGTTGGCAGGACAATGTTCGGCGACTTGCCGCCGAGTTCCTGGGCAACGCGCTTGACGGTTGGTGCGGCAGCCTGGGCCACGAGCACGCCGGCACGGGTCGAGCCGGTGAAGCTCATCATGTCGACATCAGGGTGAGCCGAAAGAACGGCGCCCACGTTCGGACCGTCGCCGTTGACGAGGTTGAACACGCCTTTTGGCACGCCGGCTTCATGCAGGATTTCAGCGAAGATCAGCGCATCGAGCGGCGCGATTTCCGAAGGCTTCAGCACCATGGTGCAACCCGCAGCGAGAGCAGGCGCCACTTTACAGGCGATCTGGTTGAGCGGCCAGTTCCAAGGCGTGATGAAACCGCAGACGCCGATCGCTTCCTTGCGCAGGAGTGTCGTGCCTTTCAACTCTTCCCATTCATAGCCGCGCAGGATGGCGGCCGTCGTGGCGAAGTGGCCCATGCCGGCAGGAACCTGAGCGGCGTTTGCGAGCCACATAGGTGCGCCCATCTCGTCGGAAATGGCGCTTGCAAGGTCCGGAATGCGCTTCTGGATACCGGCGGTGATCTTGTCGAGCAGGTCGGCGCGATATTCGACGCTGGTCTGCGAGAAGGACGGGAAAGCGGCCTTGGCGGCGGCAACAGCCTTGTCGACATCGGCTTTCGAGCCGAGCGAGATGCGCGCAAAAGGTTCTTCGGTTGCGGGGTTCTCGACTTCGAGCGAACGCGGCTCTACCGGATCGACCCATTCACCATTGATGTAGAACTTGAGATAATCTTTCATAGGCGTGAGCCTCCCTGTGGTGTCCGTTGTTCTTGCCGGGACTATAGGTGACGTGTGCGTCACCGGCGAGTCCTGACGCAAAGGAAATCTGGTTAGTAACAAGGAATTCATCAAGGGCAGGGCTCAGGCCTAGCGCTTCATGCCGCCCAGGATGCCGCGCAGGATATAGCGGGTGATCTCCCGCGTGGCCGTGCGGGCCGCCTGCTTGCCGGCCGCTTCGATCGGCGTCTGCCTGCGCGACCGGGTCGATTTCGCGCGGGTTTTCTTCTTGGCGAGGGTTTCTGCCGCCTTGGCTTCCTTTGCGGCGAGCTTTTCGGCCTGCTCGGCAGCTTCTGCTTCCTTCTCTTCCAGGATTTCGTAGGCGGACTCCCGGTCGATCACGTCATCATACTTGCCGGCATAGGGACTGACCTTCTGTACGGCGGCCCGTTCGGCGTCCGTTGCGGGGCCGAGGCGGGAGGAGGGCGGGCGGATCATGGTGCGCTGGACGACCGATGGCGCGCTCTTGGCGTCGAGCGTCGAGACAAGCGCCTCGCCCGTGCCGAGCTGGGTGATCAGTTCCTCGGTGTCGAAGGACGGGTTTGGCCGGAAGGATTCGGCCGCGGCGCGCACGCCCTTGCGTTCGGCCGGCGTATAGGCGCGCAGGGCATGCTGCATCCGGTTGCCGAGCTGGGCGAGCACGCTTTCCGGCAGGTCGCGCGGGTTCTGGGTGACGAAGAAGACGCCGACACCCTTTGAGCGGATCAGGCGCACAACCTGTTCGATCTTCTGCATCAGGGCAGGGGGGGCATCGTTGAACAGGAGGTGTGCTTCGTCGAAGAAGAAGACCAGTTTCGGTTTCTCCGGATCGCCGACTTCGGGCAGGCGCTCGAACAGTTCCGACAGGAGCCAGAGCAGGAAAGTGGAATAGAGTTTCGGGCTGTTGATCAGTTTCGTGGCGTCGAGCACGTTGACATAGCCGCGCCCGTCCTGGGTCGTGCGCATGAGGTCTTCCAGCTCCAGCGCGGGCTCGCCAAAGAAGTGTTCGGCGCCTTCACGTTCGAGCATCAGCAAGTTGCGCTGCACGGCGCCGAGCGAGGCAGCGGCGACATTGCCATAAGACTGGCTGATCTCGTCGCGCACTTCTTTTTGAGACAGGTGGAGCAGCAGCTTGCGCAGGTCTTTCAGGTCGAGCAGCAGGAGCTGGTTATCGTCGGCATATTCGAAGGCGATGTTGAGCACGCCTTCTTGCGCATCGGTCAGGCCCATGAGGCGCGACAGGAGGAGGGGGCCCATCTCGGAGATGGTGGCGCGAATGGGATGGCCGTTCTCGCCGAACACGTCCCAGAAGATTGCCGGCGCGGCCGCATAGCCAAAATCCGGAAGACCAATCAGCTCAGCGCGGGCGACGAGCTTTTCATGCAGCTTGTGGTCAGCGCTGCCGGCAACACAGATGCCTGAGAGGTCGCCCTTCACATCGGCGCAGAAGACGGGCACGCCCGCATCGGAAAAGCCCTGCGCGAGGATTTGCAGGGTGACGGTCTTGCCGGTGCCGGTTGCGCCAGCGACGAGGCCGTGACGGTTGGCCACTTTCAGCAGCATCTCCTGGGCTGTGTTCGGTGTTCCCGATCCGTCTGTGTCAGCGCCGCCAATGAAAAGTGCGTCCGTCATGATGGCTATTTCTCCCCTGATGCGGAGCGGACGCTAGTGGTTTCACAGGATTCGGCAAGGCCCCCACTGAGCTTGACTGCCAACGGGCCAGGGGGTGGCTTGACGGCGGGCAAGGCTGCTTCCAACCTGTAATTCTAACAGGGGGCCCTGCATGGATCGCGCGACCAAGACCGGCATCTGGATCATTGCAACCGGCGTGATCATCACCTTCCTCTATTTGGGGCGGGGTATCCTTTCGACATTTGCCATGGCGGTGTTCCTGTTCCTCGTGATCGAGGGCTTCGCGCGGATGATCGACAACTGGTCGCATTCGATGCGCCGGGGTGTCGCGCGGGCTGTCGCCATCCTCATCGTGCTTGGCGGCTTTGTCGGCTTCATCGCGCTGCTCGCCAATGGCGTGTCTCAGTTCGGGCGCGATGCAGCGGAATATGAGGAGAAGATCAACGGCCTGATCCAGGATGCCTACGGCTTGGTCAACATGGACAACGCCCCGACGCTGACCCATTTGATGTTCAATGAAGGAGGCCAGCGCTTCTTCGCCACGATCGCGAATGCGACCGGCGACCTCTCGGGCGACCTGATGCTGATCTTCATCTATGTCGCCTTCCTGTTCCTGGCCCAGTCCGGCTGGACCCGGAAGCTGGACAATATTTTCCCGAATTACGAGAAGCGCGCCATGGTGCGTGAGGTCGGCGATGAAGCGCGGCGTGGTATCGAGACCTACCTCTGGACCCAAACGGTGATCTCGGCCCTGATCACGGCGTTGACCTATGTGTCGCTGCTCCTGTTGGGCGTGCAGAATGCGCTCTTCCTCGCAGCGCTGATTTTCGTGCTTAACTATATTCCGACGGTCGGGTCGATCGTGGCTGCGCTCGTGCCGCCGCTCTTCGCGCTGGTGCAGCCGGACATTCCGGGATGGATTCCGGGCGCTCCGCCTCAGGACATCTATATCTACGCTGCCATCGTCTTCGGCATTGTCAGCTTCTGGCAATTTACCATCGGAAATTTCATCCAGCCGCGGATGATGGGCGACTCGCTGAATCTTTCTGCACTTGTCGTCTTGCTGGCGCTTGCCATCTGGGGCGTCCTTTGGGGCATACCCGGAATGTTCCTGTCGGCGCCGCTGACTGTGTTGATGATGATACTGTTTGCGCAATCTCACGCGACGCGATGGATTGCGATTCTGCTCTCGGCCGATGGTAACCCGCAGGGAATGGGTGGCACCAAGACCTCAGCGGTAACTGCCAAAGTTGATAGCGAAAACATATGAAGTATGGCATCGCGCAGCTTCAGAATTCACTGCATCTCTGTCAGTAAACTCTTCATGTGTTTTAATGTAGCAATACCAGCGGCAACCCTTGTCTTCCAAAGATGGGGCCCGAAATAAACAAGATCAGGCCTCCGCGTGCGTCCCCCCACCCAGCCTGCGGAAAGCCTGTAGGGCCCGTCGGACACGTCCCCGTTCGGCGGGCCCGCTTTATTTTGCATTTGATGGCCGGCAGCATTGCCTGAGGGGCAAAAAGTTCCATTTGTAACAGGCCATTGAAGGTCACCCCGGCGCACGTTACACCGGGTTGGACATTCATCACTGCCAGTGAGCGAAAATCCCATGTCCCGAACACCGTCCAAGGCCGAACCGCTTCAGCAATTGCTCAAGCAGGTGAAACTGGAATCCAGCAATGAAGATCTGACCGGCCTGACAGAGGCTGATCTGATGGCCCTCGCCGAAGGGCTCTGGAACTGGGCGAGCGATCTCGCGCCTGACACGCAGAATGCGCGCGTGCTGCGCGATCCGGTCGGCGCGAACGGCCCCTTGCCGCGCTCCATTCTCGAAGCCGTCGGGCCCGACATGCCGTTCCTGGTGGATTCGCTTCTGGCCGAGTGCGCCGCTGAGGGGCATGAGGTCAAAGCGCTGTTTCACCCGATTGTGAACATGGAGGACGGCCGGGTCGTTTCGGTCATCCAGATTCACTTGCCACCGATGACGCCGGCAGAGGCAACACGCCTGACCAAGAGCGCGCGCATAACGCTGAGCGACACGCGCCAGGTGGTCAGCGACTTTGCGCCGATGAAGGAGCGCATGCGGGCGGAAATCCGGAATATCGCCGACCAGCAGAATCACGCTGCTGACGACCGGGCCGAATCCATCGCCTTTCTTGAATGGCTGCTGGAAGAGCATTTCGTTTTCTTCGGCTGCCGTGAGTATCGCTTCGAAACGGATGCCGCGGGCAAGGTCCTGCCGGAAGAGCCGATCATGGTCGAAGGTTCCAATCTCGGTATCCTGCGCGACGAGCAGGTCAACGTGCTGTCGCCTGACAGCGAGCCCCTCGTTCTGACGCCCGAGATCGGCGAACTCCTGGCCGAGCCGTTCCCCATGTTCGTGGCCAAGTCGACCCTTGTCAGCCGCGTCCATCGCCGCGTGAAATGCGACTATATCGGCGTCAAGAAATACGATGCTGAGGGCAGGGTGAATGGCGAGGTTCGCTTCCTTGGCCTGTTCACGGCTGAGGCCTATGACGAAACGGCGCGCTCCATTCCGTTCGTGCGCCGCCGCGTGAAGAAAGTGATCGAGGCCTCTGGCGCAACGCCCGGTGGCCATACCGAGAAGACAATCGCCAACCTGCTGGAAACCTGGCCACGCGACGAACTGTTCCAGACCCACTCGCGCACGCTGACGCCGATGATCGTCGGCGCGATGCACCTTGTGGGCCGTCCGCGCACGCGCCTCTTCCTGCGCCGTGACCAGTTCGACCGCTTCGTGACAGCCATCGTGTTCGTGCCGCGCGAGGCCTATGACACCAATCTGCGTATGCGTATCGCAGATGTGCTGACGCGCGCCTATGCGGGGACGCTCGAGAAATTCCAGCCCTATTTCGATACCGGTCCGATGGCCCGCGTGCATTTCGAGATCGCGCTCGACCGCGATCATCCTGAGCCCGATGCGGCGGAACTGGAAGCTGAAATCGCGGCGCTCGCCCGCACCTGGGACCAGGGATTCCGCGAAGCCATCATGGCCAGCCCGCTCGCTGATTCTGACCGCGATGGCGGACGCGCTTTCCTCGGGGCCTTCAACGCGGCCTATCGCGAAGCCTTCCCGCCAGCCGAGGCGCTGCGCGACGTGATGACGATGGCGGGCCTGCATGCTGCGACGCCGGTCCTCGCCCGCGCCTTCCGCCTCGATGGCGACGATGATGATGCCGTTCGTGTGAAGATCTATGCCCGCAAGGGGGCGATCCCGCTGTCACGCTGTGTGCCTGTGTTCGAGAACATGGGCCTGTTCGTGAATTTCGAGACCGGCTATCCGGTTCGACCTTCGGAAAAACCTGCCGCCGACGCGCCGGATACTTACTGGATCCATTCGCTGTCCATGCAGTCCGTCAATGGCGAGCTTGTCGACCTTGAGAAACTGGCCCGGGTGTTTGAAGACGCCTTCGTTGCCGTGTGGAGCGGCCTTGCCGAGAATGACGGCTTCAACCGCCTCGTTCTTTCGGCCGGCGCCAGCTGGCGTGAAGCCGCGCTGATGCGGGCCCTCTCGGCCTATCGGCGCCAGTCGGGCCTCGATCAGCCACAGGATGTGCAGGAGACGGCGCTCGCCGCGCATCCGAAAATCGTTCGCCTTCTACTCGACCTCTTCGCCGCGCGGTTCGACCCGGCCGCTCATCAAGGTCTCGATGCGCGACGGGCGGCAACGGCCGAGATCCGTGCCGCGATAGAAGCGGCGCTTTCAGACGTGGCAACGCTGACCGACGACCAGATTCTCCGCCGCCTGACAGACCTGATCTTCGCCCTGCAGCGGACCAATTTCTACCAGTCGGATGCAGACGGCCGCCCGCTCTCCTTCATCAGCTTCAAGGTCGCCAGCCGCGAGCTGGAAGACCTGCCGGACCCCAAGCCCTATCGCGAAATCTTCATGTCGAGCCCGCAGGTCGATGGCGTGCACCTGCGCTTTGGCCCTGTCGCGCGTGGCGGCCTGCGCTGGTCGGACCGCCCGTCAGACTATCGCACCGAAGTGCTGGGCCTTGTGAAGGCACAGCAGGTGAAGAATGCGGTCATCGTGCCGGTTGGCTCGAAGGGTGGCTTCTTCCCGAAACAGCTGGCCGACCGGTCTGACCGCAATGCCTGGTTCGAGAGCGGGCGCGATGCCTACAAGCAATTCATCACGTCGCTGCTGGAACTGACTGACAATCTGGATGGTGCGCATGTGCTCCATCCGCATGACACTGTCATATGGGACGGCGAAGACCCCTATCTCGTCGTCGCAGCCGACAAGGGCACGGCGACCTTCTCCGACACGGCCAATGCGATCAGCGAAGCGCACGGCTTCTGGCTGGGCGATGCCTTCGCATCCGGCGGTTCGGTCGGTTACGACCACAAGAAAATGGGCATCACGGCGCGCGGCGCCTGGGAAGCCGTCAAACGCCACTTCCGCGAAATGGGCAAGGACATCCAGTCCGAGCCTTTCACCGTGATCGGCGTGGGCGATATGAGCGGCGACGTGTTCGGGAACGGCATGCTGCTGTCACCGGAAATCCGTCTCACGGCGGCGTTCAACCATATGCACATCTTCGTCGACCCGAACCCGGGCGACTCGGGCAAGAACCTCGCCGAGCGCCAGCGCCTGTTCGACATGCCGGGCTCCAGCTGGTCCGACTACAAGACAGACCTGATCTCGAAGGGCGGCGGCATCTTCCCGCGTACCGCCAAGTCCATCACGCTCAGCGACGAGATGAAGGCCATGACGGGTCTGAACAAAGAGGCCGTGACGCCGGATGAGCTGATCCATGCCCTGCTGAAGACCGAGACCGACCTGCTCTGGTTCGGCGGTATCGGCACCTATGTGAAATCCAGCAGCGAGACGCATGCCGAGGCGGGCGACCGCTCGAGCGACGCGTTCCGTGTGAACGGACGTGATCTCAAGGCGAAAGTCATCGGGGAAGGGGCGAACCTCGGCCTCACCCAGGCCGGCCGGATCGAGTTTGCCCAGAATGGCGGACGCATCAACACGGACGCCATCGACAACTCGGCCGGCGTCGACAGTTCCGACCATGAGGTCAACATCAAGATCCTCGCGGCCGAGGCGATCCGCATCAAGTCCCTGAAGGCGAAGGACCGCAATGGCCTGCTCGCCGAGATGACCGACGACGTGGCCGCCCACGTGCTGCGCCACAATTACGACCAGACCGCTGCCCTGTCGCTGGCCGAAGCTAGCGCCGCTGCTGACCATGAAGCGCTTGAGCGTCTGATGGTCTACCTTGAGGAACGCGGTGTTCTGAACCGGCCACTGGAAGGCCTGCCAAGTTCGGCGCAGATGCGCGTGCGGCAGGAGCAGGGCCAATTCCTGACCCGGCCCGAACTCGCCGTGCTGCTGGCCTGGTCGAAGATCGTGCTGATCGACGACGTGGTCGCCTCCGACATTCCGGACGATCCGTATTTCGAAAGCGTTCTGACCTCCTATTTCACCCACCCGATCGACACCTATGGCGAGGCAATCAGCAATCACCGCCTGAAGCGGGAAATAATTGCGACTGTCATCGCCAACCGCTCGCTCGACATGGCCGGCCCTGTGCCCCTGTTGCGCTTGCGCGAGATGTCGGGCGGCGACAGCGCGGCCACTGTGCGCGGACTGGAAGCGGCCCGCGCCGTGCTGGACTTCGACTCCTTCCGCCGCGAAGTCGACAGTCTCGACAATGAAGTGCCGGCCGATCTCCAGATCGATCTGCGCATGCAAGCCATGCAGGCGATGAACGAGGCGGCCACATGGTTTGTCCGCATGCGCCCGGGCATGTCCGTTGGAGATGCGGTTGCCGAGTCTCACGTCCCGCTCAATGAACTGAAAGCGGCGCTGGCTTCGGTGCATTCACCGTATCCGGCATCGCGTATCGAGCGGACGACGCGCGCCTATATCAAGCGCAGCGCACCGGAAGCCCTTGCGCGCTGGGCTGCCGCCATGAGCAATTTTGCCCAGGGCCTCGTCGTCACCGATCTTGCAAAAACATCCTCCATTGGCGTGGAAGAGGCGGCCTCCGCTTTTTATGCCATCGGCGACTCGCTGCGCCTCGACCGCTTGCGCGATAGCGCACTGGAAGGGCTGGAGAAGGCCGGATATTGGGACCGCGTGGCGGGCAGGCGTCTCGTCAGCGAGTTGGTGCGCCTGCAGGCCTCTGCAGCAAGTGATGCGATTGCAGCCGGTGGCACGGATGCCTGGCTGGCTGACAAGCTCGAAGCGCGCCGGCAACTGATTGCCACGCTCGGCACCCTGTCCAAGGGCAAGGACTGGTCATTCGCAAAATTCACGCTGTCGACAGACGCCGTGCGGCAATTCATGGGCCGGTAAGGGCTGACAAGTTATACACAGGGCTGAAGTGCGCGGGACGGCGGCCGATAAGGCTTCGCTTGACGGGCGCAGGCAGCCTGTTGTGAGTGTATGCGACCATGAAACGGCTCTACCATTGGCCCCTTGATCCAGCCGGACGGCTGGTCCGCCTCGTTCTTGCCGAGAAGGGCGAAGCCTTCGAATTGTTTGACTCCACACCATGGGCGCCGCATCCGGATGTTGCCGCCCTCGCCTATGGCGCCGTCGCGCCAGCTCTGGTGGAGACCTTGCCGACCGGACGTCTCTTTGCCTGTGGCACGCGGGCCATCTGCGAACAGATGGAAGAGATCAAGCCAACGCCCGCTCTCATGCCAACAGACCAGAACGAGCGTGCCGAGGCACGCCGCCTCTGGGCGTGGGTCGAGGCGGGCTGCGAGGAAGTGACCGACAAGCTGCTGACCGAGCGCGTGATGCAATGGGTACGTCGCGACCGCCAGCCGGATTCCGAAAAGCTGCGCCGCGGTGCGCATGCTCTGCGCGGGCGGCTCACCTTCCTGAATGGCATGGTGGAGCTGAACGGCTATCTGGCAGGCCGCACGCTGTCGCTAGCCGATCTCTGCGCGGCGGCGCACCTGTCATCCTATGACTATTTCGGCGATGTGGAGTGGAACGCGGTGCCGGACCTGAAGACATGGTATGCACGTATCAAGTCCCGCCCCAGCTTTCGTCCGTTGCTGAGCGACCGGATCGAGGGTACGCGACCGGTCTCCCATTATGCCGATCTCGACTTCTGATCCCCTGGCCAGTTCGCCCGAAGCTTTCCTCAAAGACACGGCGCGTTCGATAGGTTTCGACAGCGTCCGCATCACGCGGGCCGATGAGCCATGGGCGGCAGGTGAACGGCTTGAGGCTTTCGTGGCAGACGGTCGCCATGGCCAGATGGAGTGGATGGAAACCACGCTGGACCGGCGCAGGGCCCCGACCGCCATGTGGGCCGGGGCGAAATCGGCTGTCGTCGTCGCACTGAACTATGGGCCGGGTATCGACCCGATGGAGCTGCTGGCCGAACGCGCTGTCGGAAACATCTCCGTCTATGCGCGGGGCAGGGACTATCATGACCTCGTCAAGTCGCGCCTGAAACAGCTCGCCCGCGCCTTCGTGGCCAAGACGGGGGCTGAGGTGAAAGTTTTCGTCGATACGGCGCCGCTGATGGAAAAGCCGCTCGCCGCAAAGGCGGGCATGGGCTGGCAGGGCAAGCATACGAATCTGGTCAGCCGTGAACTCGGCTCATGGTTCTTCCTCGGCGTGATGCTGACGGCGGCCGAGTTGCAGCCGGATGCAACAGAGACAGACCATTGCGGCTCCTGCCTGGCCTGCCTTGATGTCTGTCCGACCAAGGCCTTCCCGGCGCCTTACCAACTCGATGCGCGCCGCTGCATCTCCTACCTCACCATCGAACATGCCGGTCCCATCCCGCCCGAGTTCCGCGCTGCTATGGGCAACCGCATCTATGGCTGCGATGATTGCCTCGCGGTCTGTCCGTGGAACAAGTTTGCTGAAGCCGCTTCGGAGGCGGCGCTGCATGCGCGCGCCGAACTGAAGACGCCGGGGCTAGATGAGTTGGCTGCGCTCGACGACGCCACCTTCCGTGAAGTCTTCTCCGGTTCCCCGATCAAGCGCAGCGGGCGGACCCGCTTCGTGCGCAATGTCTGTGTGGCCATCGGCAACTCGGCGGATTTGAGCCTCGTGCCATCGCTGCTCGGCCTGCTGGGCGATGAGGCGCCTGACATTCGCGGTGCAGCCATCTGGGCGCTCGCGCGTCTTGATCCTGACAGATTTGAGGCCGAGAAGGCCGAGCGGATGGCGGAAGAGACCGATCCGGGCGTCGTGGCGGAATGGGAAGGGGCAGCATGACCTACGCAAACGGACACGGAACGGACTCAAAAGGGCCCGTCCGCGTATGGCTAGGCCGCCTTTTGAAGCTCATCGCGGGTCTGTTCGTGGCCCTGCATGTCTACGCGCTTGCCCTCAAATTCCTGCCGGTTCCGGGCACGATACTCATGGCCCAGCGCGCCATCGGCGGCGAGAGCCTGCGCCGTGACATCACCCCGCTTGAAGACATCTCCCCTTACCTCGTCAGTGCAGTCATTGCTGCAGAAGACACCCGCTACTGCGAACACCACGGAGTCGATCCCGAAGCCATCGAGAAGGCCATCGACGAATACCAGCGAGGCCGCAAAGCGCGCGGCGCGTCCACGATCACCCAGCAGACCGCGAAGAACGTTTTCTTCTGGAATGGCGGCGGCGCCCCCCGCAAGGCCGGCGATATGTGGATGGCCACATTCATCGACTACACATGGGGCAAGCGCCGCGTGATGGAGGCCTATCTCAATGTCGCTGAATGGGGCGACGGTATCTTTGGCGCAGAGGCCGCTGCACAGGCCCGGTTCGGCAAGCCGGCCTCGAAACTGACAGAGCGTGAGGCTGCGCTGCTGGCGGCTGTGCTGCCCAGCCCGAACAAATGGCGCGTTGATCCACCCGGTCCTTATGTGTCGAAGCGGGCAGGGACATTGCAGGCCCGTATGCGCGTGGTACGCAACCAAGGGCTCGATGCCTGCGTCTTCGGTGACAAGCGTCCCGCAGCCCTGCCACCTGTGAAGGGCCAACCTGCACCACCTCCGCCCGAAGTCATGCCGGACCTGCCACCTGATCCGGAGCCTCAGCCGGAAGATGTTCAGCCGGATGCGCCTGTGGCGAATGATGATCCGCTGAACGATGTGCTGGATGCGGCCGACCAGTCCTTCTCCCAGCCCGCCCCGGATGTGACGGAGGAGCCTGAGCCGTTCACCGAGCCTGAAATGGCGCCTGTCCCGCAGGAAGAAACGCCCTCAGAGCCGACTGCGCCCGGGGAGGCCGGTCCGACGGACCTGCGTCCGCGCAATGATCTGGGGTTGGACCCTGAGCCTCAGCCGGACAGCCCGCCGCAATAGGGCAGGCTGTCCTGTCTGAAAGACTAGACCGGGTCGTACGGGAAGACGCTGGCGGAAGCGCCGAGACCGAAGAAGCTACCCTGCATGGCGGGGAAGGCCTGGTCGATGATGCTTTCAGGCGTCCAGCCTTCCATCCGGGCAACGGATTTGATCGGACGCGGCTGGTCGCAGAGGATGACCTCATTGCCGCGCACGATGAAGATCTGGCCGCTCACGGTCTTCGCCTTGTCGGCGCAGAGGGCGATGGCGAGCTGCGCCACCTGGTCTGCACGCATGGAGTTCTTGATCCGCTCAACACGCTGGGCGCCGGCCTCATCCTTCACAGGGATAGAGGCGATCATGCGGGTCCAAGCGAAGGGTGCGATGACGTTGGACCGGATATTCTTGCGCTCGCCTTCCATTGCGATGATGCGGGAAAGGCCAACAATGCCCATCTTGGCGGCGGCATAGTTCGCCTGTCCAATATTGCCGATAATGCCGGACGTGGATGTGAACAGCACGAACGAGCCGCTTTCCTTTTCCCGGAAGAGCTCAACGGCAGCGCGGGTGACGTTGAAGCTGCCGCGCAGGTGAACGTCGATCACGGAGTCCCAGTCGGATTCGCTCATCTTGTGGAACATGCCGTCGCGCAGGATGCCCGCCGGGTTGATGATCGAGTCGAGCGTGCCGTAAGTGTCCTTTGCCTGCTCGATCATGCCTTCGACGGCTTTCATGTCGGTCACGCTTTCGGAGTTCGACACGGCCTCGCCGCCAGCCGCGCGGATTTCAGCCGCAACCTTCTCGGCCGGGCCCGCATCACCTTCGTCACCGCCTGTCAGGCTGCCGCCGAGATCGTTGACCACGACCTTGGCGCCTTCGCGGGCCGCCAGAAGGGCGGTCTCGCGCCCGATACCGTTTCCGCCGCCGGTGACCAGCACCACTTTTCCGTCAAGAACGCCCATTTTCGTTAATCCTCCGAATTTTCCATGTGATTGACGGGCACCCTAGATACCGCCAAGCAATGTTCAAGGTTTGAAACGCGAATTGAGGAAGGCTAAGGCTGGGGCATGACAAAGACATTTAAAGCCGTGATCTGGGATTTCGGGGGCGTTTTTACCTCCTCACCCTTCGATGCCTTCACCCGCTACGAGGAAGAAAAAGGCCTGCCAAAGGACTTTATCCGCTCGGTCAATGCCGTGAATCCGCTGGAAAACGCATGGGCCTTGCTTGAACGCAGCGAAGTGGACGCGGCCGGTTTCGACGGGATGTTCCGGTCAGAATCCGCAGCCCTCGGCCACGAAGTACCAGGCCGCGACGTCTTGTCCCTCCTGTCCGGCAGCCTGCGGCCACGTGTCGTGGAGGCGCTCAAAGTGTGCAAGGCCAAGGGCAAGGTCGGCTGCATCACGAATAATGCGCCTATCGGGAAGGGGGCTTCGATGACCAACGATCCCCAGAAGGCGGCTGATCTGGAGAAGGTTTTCGCTCTGTTCGATCATGTCATCGAAAGCTCAAAGCTCGGCATCCGCAAGCCTGACCCGCGCATTTATGCGCTGATGTGTGAAGCCCTCGACGTGGACCCGGCCGATTGCGTCTATCTCGATGACCTCGGCATCAACCTCAAGCCCGCCCGCCAGATGGGTATGACAACGATCAAGGTGCTCAGCGAAGACCAGTTGCTGGCCGATCTTGAGGCCGCTACCGGCTATGCGCTGGCGTAAGGCGCTCTTCGCGGCGGCGGCGCTCGCCCTCGCCGGGTGCAGCCAGGGCACTGATGCGCCAGAGCCCGCCATACCCGACGCGAGCCTGACACAGTCTCCGCAACCGGCCGCTCAGGTTGAAATCACGCAGACCGTCAGCGCCACGCGCGACCTTCTGCTGAAGTATGCCGCCCAGGGGTCGCTGACCAAGCTGGCGCGTCTCGCAGATCAGAGCGATGGCTTCATTTCCAATTTCAATGGCCAGCCGCATCAGGAATTCTGGGACCTGTTGCGCCGCACGGGCCTCGACCCGAACCTGAAATTGCGTGAATTGCTGGACCAGGCACCGGGCCTGCGGGTGGTTGACGGAGAGCACTGGTATGTCTGGCCTTCACTGGCTGCGCGCGATGCAAATGAACTTATCCCGGAAAAGCTGTCCTTTCAGGATCGCAAGCAATTGCGGGAACTTATTGGTGAAGACGGGATTGCCTTGATACGGGCCGGCAAAGGCTATCCGGGCATGCGCACGGCTATCGCGGAAGACGGCCGGTGGGTCTATTTCGTACTCGGACTCGACGGAGAGGAATGAATACATGTCAGGCAAGATCGGCGCGCGCGCCGCACTGGAACAACTCACGGGCTGGACGCAAGGCAAAGGCGACCGCGACGTAATCGAGAAGACTTACAAATTCGCCGACTTCAAGACGGCGTGGGCTTTCATGACCGGGACGGCCATCAAGGCGGACGGCATGGATCACCATCCTGAATGGTTCAATGTGTACAACAAGGTCGAAGTGACCCTGACCACGCATGACGTTGATGGCGTTTCGCCAAAGGATGTCGAGCTTGCCGGTTACATGGACGCCCTGGCCGCAAAGCTAGGCTAAGCGCGAAACGATCAGCTTCCCACGGCGGCTTTGCGAGGACTATACGGTGATGCGATGTCATCGTCCGGCATATCTGTCAGCGCCTGCGACGGGTCGAGACGTCTTATGCCCTTCTTTTCATGCACCCGCGTCAGTGCGGCCATGAGCTCGTGCTCGATGATTGGCTTGGCGATATAATCATCCATGCCCATCTTGAGATAGCGTTCGCGGTCGCCATTCATGGCGTCAGCGGTCAGTGCGATCACGGGAATATCGCTCCAGCGCTCGCGGCTGTCCCGGATTCGCCGCAGGACTTCCGGGCCATCCATGCCCGGCATGTGCGCATCGAGCAGGACGATGTCGAAGGTTTCGCTGTTGAGCCGGGCCAGCGCATCCTTGCCGCTCGGAACATCTGTCACGATGACGCCCAGCGGTTCCAGAACGACGCGCGCCACCCGCCGGTTGATGGTGTTGTCATCCACGACAAGCGCCCGCACGCCCTTGAGCAGGTCAACCTCACGGTTGCCGGCGCTGGATTCTGACTTGACCACTTTCCTCGGTGCATCGGCCACGCGGGCCTCGAACGAGAAGGTGAAGATCGATCCTTCACCCGGTTTGCTGACACAGGTGACATCCCCGCCCATGAGCTGAGCCAGCTTGCGGGAAATCGCGAGACCGAGGCCTGAGCCGCCATATTGGCGCGTCGTGGAGGAATCGGCCTGCTGGAAATTCTGGAACAGCCTGCCGCGCTGCTCCTGACTGATTCCGATGCCTGTGTCGGAGACATGGACTGTGATGGCGATCCGTCCGTCTCGCGACATGTCGCCGGCCATGACGGCAAGCGTGACGCCGCCTTCCTTTGTGAACTTGAGGGCATTGGTCAAAAGATTGTCGATGCACTGGCGCACACGGGTTGTGTCGATTGCGAGATGCTCGGGCAGCTTCGGATCGAAGACGACCTTGAGGAACAGGCCTTTCTGTTCCGCAAGTGGCCTGTAATTGCGCTCGATCCAGGAAATCCTTTTGCGGACATTCTCGACCACCGGCGTGATTTCCAGTCGGCCGGCCTCGATCCGCGAAAGGTCCAGGATGTCATTGAGCAGCAGCAGGAGCGTGTGCGAACTCTCGACGATCGTGTCGACCATTTCGGTTTCTTCGGCGCCCAGGGTGCGGTGGCGTAGCCCCTCGGCCATGCCGATAATGCCATTGAGGGGCGTGCGGATCTCGTGGCTCATCGACGCCAGGAATTCCGATTTCGCCTCGCTGGCCATCAGCGCATGCCGGCGCGCGGCATTCAGTGAAATCTCTCGCTGCACAAGATCGGTGACGTCATGCGTCACACCGATCAGATAGCCATCATCAAGGCGCGAATGGCTGGTCACGACATGCCGGCCAGTGGCCGTGATCATATCGAGATCCTTGCACTTGCGGATCGCGTCCATGACAATTGTATGGCGCACCTGGAAAGTGGCCTCGTTCAGGCGCGGGAACAGGCTGCGGATCTGCCGGGCGACGGAATCGTGGAACGAAATGCCCTCGTCCATGCTGGCATAGAGAACGGGCCAGTGATCCCGGGCTGCCTTGTTGGCGTAACGGAGCGTGCCATCAGGCCGATATATAATGAACCCGCCCTGCATCTGGTCTAGCGCATGCCACGCCTTCTCAGCAGAGATTGTCTGTTCATCCGACATATTGGCTTGTCCATTCCCCCAAATGCCAAAACTTAGCGGGCATTTATGTAGGGAATGTAAAATCTCTGCCGAATATCAACCCGAGAGAGATCAGCCGCCCTTCTTCCAGGCGACCTGGTAGAGGTCAAACCGGCGGTCTTTCAGGTTCTGCACGGCGCCAGACTGGCGGGCCGTCAGAAGATCCGAGAGCGAAAGATCGGCCAGCGCCACCGTTTCGGTATTGGCTGGCGTGTCTGCTGCAACCCCGTCGCGCGAGAAGGGGAAGTCCGACGGCGTCAAGATGCAACTCTCCGCATAGTGAATGTCCATGTTCTCCACGTTGGGCAGGTTGCCCACCACGCCGGACATGATGACATAGCACTGGTTCTCGACCGCCCGGGCCTGGCAGCAATAGCGCACGCGCAGGTATCCGCGCCGCTCGTCGGTGCAGAACGGGACGAACAGGAGCAAGGCGCCCTGATCAACGAGGTGGCGGGCCTGTTCAGGGAATTCGCTGTCATAGCAGATCATTACGCCGATCGGGCCGCAATCGGTCTGGATGACCGTGTTGCCCTTGCCGCCCTGGATGTTCCACCAGCGCCGCTCAGATGGCGTCGGGTGCAGCTTCTGCTGAGTGTGAACCGAGCCGTCGCGCAGGAAGATGTAGGACACGTTGAGAATGTCGCCATTCTCCATCTTGCTCGGATGCGACCCGCCGATGATGTTGATATTATAGGAGACAGCGAGCTTCTCCATGAAGGCGATATAGCGCTGCGTATATTCCGAAATCTTCTCGATGGCTTCCATCGGGCCAAGCGGCTTGTGCTCAAGCGAGAGCAACTGCAGCGTGAACAGTTCCGGGAAGACCACGAAGTCGGACCGGTAATCGGATGCGATATCAACGAAATACTCGACCTGCGTTTCGAATTCATCGATCGACTGAATACGCCGCATCTGGAACTGGACGGTCGTGATGCGCACGCTTTCCGGCAGGTCGGTATTGCCGAGGCTCGGTTTCGCCTTGATTTCTTCCTGTGCCAGCGGGTTCTTCCAGAACATGTGTGTGGCATGGTTCATCGAGGCCGTGTCGCCGGGCAGATAGTTCTTCAGCACACCAATCGGCTCGAAGCCCTGGCGCAGCTGGAATGTGACAACCTGGTCCTTGAGCTTCGAAGCAACTACGGCGGCGACATAGTCTGCAGGGTTCGGATATTCCTTGGCCCGGCGCGCATAGCCAGGCATACGGCCGCCAAACACGATACCCTTCAGCTCGAGATATTGGCAAAGCTCCTGACGCACGCGGTAGAACCGCTGGCCGATCCGAAGGCGGCGGAAGTCCGGGTCGACACCGACATCCATGCCATAGAGGACATCGCCCTCGACATCATGACGCGCAGCAAAGCCGACACCCGTAATCTCGTCCCATGTGTGCGGCGCGAAGGCGACCTCGGACTTGATCATGAAGGTAGCGCAGTGGCCGACGATCTTGCCTTCGTATTCGGCGACGAACTGACCTTCGGGGAACCGGTTGATATGGCCGAGCAGGTTGTCGCGCGTATAGCCCATCCCGGTGCCATAGATCCGCTCCGACAAGTCGATCATCGCATTCACATCAGCGGGTGTTGCATTGCGGATAATCAGTTTGGCAGCAGAATTCGTCATGGAGGCTCCGGATTGGGGGAAGGGTGGTAATATGGGCGGTGTCCTGGAAAGTTCCAGTTAATGCGGCAGCCGCAGGCTGGCCCGCAACCCACCGAGTACACTGTCAGACAAGCGCAGATCGCCTCCATGCGCCCTTGCGGTGTCGCGTGCAAGTGTCAGTCCTAGCCCCGTACCTGACGTGTTTTGCGTTCGCGCCTCATCAAGACGGGAGAAGGGCCGGAAGGCTTCCTCGCGGCGCTCGGGCGGAATGCCGGGGCCATTATCGTCGACATGGACTTCAGCGGCATGCGGACCATCGAGCACCGTTATCCGCACATCCGTCGCATATTTCACGGCATTTGAGATCAGGTTATTGATGGCACGTTTCAGCGCCAGGGGGCGACCTGTCGCCGAGATCGACGCCGGTCCGACAACGGCAACATGGGCGCCAAATCCGGCGGCCGCCTCGCGCACGAGCTGGGCGAGGTCGAGCGGCATGGGCTCGTCGCCTTCTTCGCCCCGGGCGAAGGTCAGGTATTCATCGAGCATCATGGCCATGTCATCGAGGTCTGACTGGGCGGCGGCAAGCTCGTCCGACTGCTCCATCATGGCGAGCGACAGTTTCAGGCGCGTCAGCGGCGTGCGAAGGTCATGGCTGACACCGGCCAGCATGGCCGTGCGCTGGTCGGCAAATGCGGTCAGGCGGCTCTTCATGTCGAGCAGGGCGCGGGCGGCATCGCGCACTTCGGTGGCCCCGGAAGGGCGGAAGCCCGGTGAATCCCGCCCCCGGCCAAAGGCGCGCGCGGCTTCTGACAGGCGCAGGATGGAACGCACCTGCTGGTTCAGGAATGCAACGGCCAGTCCAAGCATCAGGAGCGACGAGGCAATCACCCAGACAATGAAGAAGTGCGAATTCACGACCAGCGCCCGTTTGCGCTCGATCAGGATCTCGACGTTGCCTTCGCGGGATGGAAAGCGGAAGTGCAGCATCGTCGTCGGATCGACACTGACATCAACCGGCACGCCGAGCCGGATCGCGAGTTCCTCGGTCAGCGTCTTGCCATAGGCGAAACGATGCGCGAGGCGGGGCCCTCCATCCGGAGGGGCCGCATAGTTGCAGGTGAACGTCATGTCGAGATCGCGCTCGAGTTTCTGCTGCGTCATCAGCGTGTCGGGATGGGCGTCGCAGAAGGACTGGATTTGTGACGCGTCGCGGGCAATCGCCTGCGCCAGCTTGCGGTTCACCTCGGCCAGGTGGCTGTCATAGTAATACCAGGTCATCAGCGCGAGGATCAGCACCACGGGTGCCACCACCATCAGCAGGCTGCGCGCATAGAGGCCGCGCGGTGTGATATCTCTCAAGCGTGGCATCGTGATCGCCTCAATCCGGCATCAGGCGGTAGCCGACGCCGCGCACTGTCTGGATATGAACCGGCTCACGCGGATTGGGTTCGATCTTCCGGCGCAGGCGTGTGACCTGCACGTCGACCGAACGCTCCATGCCCGCAGATGTCAGAGACGCGAGTTCCTCACGGCTGACCGGTTCGCCCGCATGGGCTGCGAGGATCGTCAGAAGTTGCAGTTCGGCATCGGTCAGGCGAATGCGTTTATCGCCCTCGCGTAGCTCGCCGCGCGCGGCATTGAACACGAGACCCGACATTTCGACCTCTTCTGGCGGCACGTCCTTGTGCGATCGGCGCAGGATCGCAGCGCAACGCAGGGCCAGTTCCTCCGGCTCGAACGGCTTGGGAAGATAATCGTCGGCGCCAAGCTTCAGGCCCTCGATCCGGTCCGAGGCCTGTCCGCGCGCGGTCAGCAGCATGACCGGGGTTTCCTTCTCGCGTCCCGCACGGATCGCCGACAATAGCGACAGGCCGTCTTCGCCGGGCATCATGACGTCGAGAATGGCGAGATCGAATTCCATCGTGGCAAGCAGGCGCCTTGCGGCCGCAGCATCTCCCGCAGCGGTGACCCGGTGCCCCTCGCGGGACAGGAAACGCTTCAACAGGTCACGAATGCGGTCATCGTCATCGACGACAAGAATGTGGGCCGGTTCCTTCATCGCGCCGTCACTTCGCGAGCGCCTCGAGAGCAAGACGCATGCCGGCGACTGCGTCCGGTCCCGCCGCGCGGAAGGCGAGGCGCAGGCGCTCGCGCAGCACGATGGCTATCGGCGTGGTCAGCGTTATACCCGCATCTGACAGGACCAGTGTCCGGCGGCGGCCATCGCGTTCCTCGCGCTCGCGATCAATCAGGCCGCGCGTGTCCAGCGCGCCGATCAGGCGAGCAAAAGTGGGCACTGTCATGCCGACCGACTCACGCATTTCGCTGACCGTCCTGCCAGGCTCATAGCGGATCGTTATGAGAATTTGCATCTCTGGCTTGCTCAGCCCTGCTTTCTTGCGGGCTGTTTCTGCTGCAGAAAGGAGCTCACGCCCCCCCGCCATCAGGAGGCCGACACCGCGATCAAGTTCCTGATCCATCAGGAAAAGTCGCGGATCGAACGGTCGGTTCAGGTTGACGTCAGGGGCCATAGTCTGAAATGAACGCGAATAGACAAAAAGTGCAAGCGAGGAGCGCTGAAATCCATGGCAAGTATCCCCTTTGACGACCGTGACGGGTATATCTGGATGGACGGTGAGTTCGTCGCCTGGCGTGACAGCAAGGTACATATCCTGACGCACGCGCTGCACTATGCCTCGGCAGTGTTCGAGGGCGAGCGTGCTTATGGCGGCAAGATTTTCCGCTCACTGGATCATTCCAAGCGCCTGCACAATTCGGCCCGCATCATGGGTTTCGAAATTCCGTTTACCGTTGAGCAGCTGGAAGAAGCCAAGCGCGAAGCGCTGGCCAAGTCCGGTCTCGACAGCGCCTATGTCCGGGCGGTTGCCTGGCGCGGATCCGAGATGATGGGTGTTTCGGCCCAGAACAACACGATCCACCTCGCGGTGGCGGTCTGGGCTTGGGGCGACTATTTTGCCGACAAGATGAAGGGCATCCGCCTGACGCATGCCGAATGGCGCCGTCCGGCCCCTGATACGGCGCCCTGCCACGCCAAGGCTGCCGGTCTCTACATGATTTGTACCCTCTCCAAGCATGCCGCCGAGAAGGCCGGTTATGCCGATGCGCTGATGCTCGATTATCGCGGTCAGGTCGCCGAAGCGACGGGCGCCAACATCTTCTTCGTGCGCGACAATGTCCTGCACACACCGACGCCGGATTGCTTCCTCAATGGCCTCACGCGCCAGACCACGATCAAGCTTGCCGAGGCGCGCCAGATCGAGGTTATTGAACGCGCCATCATGCCGGACGAACTGGCGACTTTCTCGGAGTGCTTCATCACAGGGAGCGCGGCCGAGATCACGCCAGTGGCGGAAATCGGCTCACACATCTACAAGCCAGCGGAGATCAGCCACGCGCTCGTGGATGACTATACGCGACTTGTGCACGGTCAGATGGAAGTTGCGCTCTAGGGGCGCCGGGTCGGCCTGATCAGGCCGGCTCGTCCTTGATCCAGGCCTCGACGGGGCCCTTCAGCAACATTGTCAGCGGATTGCCCTTGCGGTCGACGGCTTTGCCGGCGGACACGCGGATCCAGCCTTCGGAGATGCAATACTCCTCGACATTGTTTTTCTCTTCACCCTTGAAACGGATGCGCACGCCGCGGAGCAGCAGGGCCTCGTTGTAATAGGGGCTTTTCGGGTTGACGCTCAGGCGGTCGGGAAGTGTGTCTGTCATGGGAATGTTCTTTGCCTCGTCCTCTGGCCTGACTCAAGAGCCTGTTTCAGGGCCGCGCTATGGCGCCCGCTTCCACCTGTTGGGCGAACATGTCCGCTATGGCCTCGCTCACAGGATGGTAGGTCAGGCCTAGCGCCCGCTGCGATTTGGAATTGTCAGCCTTGAAGGGCAGTTTGGGGCCGTCAGAAGGCGCGTCCTGCGTGGGGAAGGGCCAGTCATCGCCAAACCGCTCGCGCAGCACATTGGCGATATAGAGAAAGTCGTGCGACGCGGCGAAAGTGATGTGGCGCCCTTCAGCGTCCGGCACGAAGCCCGCCATCATGTGCGCCTCTGCCACGTCCTTCACGTCGACCATGCCGATCTCACGTGGCGGGGCGCCATCCTTCATGGCGCCAGAGCCAAAAGCCTTGATATAATTGAAAGATTCAGACGTCTGGTCGGGATTGATGCCCGGGCCAAGCACGAGGGCGGGATTGATGACGACCAGTTTCCAGCGATCCTGCGCACCGGCCATCTCCCAGGCCGCGCGTTCCGCCAGTGTCTTGGAATAATTGTAGGGTGTCACGGTGAGGGAAGAAGAGGTGTTCCAGTCATCTTCCGTCAGCACGCCGCCCGGCGCCTTGGCGACATCTTCGATCACGCCATAGATCGCCGCGCAGGAACTGGTGACCACGACGCGCTTCACGCTGTCGATTGCATTGGCTGAGTCCAGAACATTGCGCGTGCCCTTGAGCGCCGGATCAACCAAGTCGCGTTGGAGGTCGGCCACATTTACCGTGAAGGGCGAGGCGGTATGAAACACCACGGCGCAGCCCTGCATGGCTTCAGCATAGCTGCCGGGCTCAAGAAGGTCGGCCTTGAAGAAGCGGATCGTGCCGGGCTTGGCATCGGCGAGCTTTTGCAGCGGTTCGGTCTTTTCGGCATTTGAGGGGTCGCGCACGGCGGCATGCACCGTAAAGCCCTCGTCCAGAAGACGGCTGACCAGCCAGCCTGCCACATAGCCCGTCGCGCCCGTAACGAGGACCGGGGCGCTGGTGTCATAGTGCGGTGCGGGCGTGGACATGATGGAAGGCTCCTTCTGAAACAGATGCCGACCGATGCCAGCGACTTCTCACGAGATAGGGTCTCCCGAGGGGGTAAACCACCCTCGGGCTGGTGACCTCTGCTTTGTTCTGCTGCGCTAGGCGACCGCGCTCTGGCCCCAGACGCGCAGCAGGTTGCCGCCGAAGAACTGGGCCGCTTCCGTCTCGCCCATGCCGCGTTTCAGCAGGAGACCTGTCAGGTCCGGCAGACGGCGGTAATCATCGAAGACTGGTTTGTAATTGCCGTCCATGTCGGTGCCCATGCAGACATGGTCGATGCCCACCGCGTCAATCAGCGTGAAAATCCGGTCGGCATAACCGGCCAGGTCGCTGATGCCGATGCCGCTCGGCCAGGCCCCGACCACGCCGCCCGTTGCCGCAACTTCGCGGGCAAGGTCGGCGGAGATGAAACGGGGATGGTCGAGTTCCGGCGTCTTGATATGTGTGTGCGAGAACATGACCGGCTTGTCGGAGAGCTCCAGCGCGCGCCGCGCCGCTTTTTCCGGCATGTGCGCGAGGTCGATCAGCATGCCGAGCCGGTTCATTTCGCGCACAATTGCCTCACCTGCGGGTGAGAGGGCGCTGTCATCCTCCGATTCCGTCATCGGTTCGCTGATCTCGTTGGCGCGATAGTGCATCAGTGTGATCGATTGCACGCCGTCTGCTCTGGCTTCGGCCAGGCGGTCGCTGGAGCCCTCGAGGAAGTCGGCGCCTTCGACAGTCCAGATCGCGCCTGGCTTGCCGGAAGCGCGAACCGTGTCGATGTCACCGGGGCCGGAAAAAGGCGTGACCACGCCGTCGATGGCCAGTTTCTTCAGGTTCGCGATCTGGGTCTTGTAGCTCGCCCAGGCCTCACCCGGCTCGAAGGGGCGGCTCTCGGCAATGCCGGTTTTTGTCGGGCTGAGGACATTGATGTCCGAAACAGCCGCAAAGCTCGCTGCGGCCAGGCCGCCTTCCATCATGTCGTTCACAGTGCGCCGCTCGAATATGCCCTTGGCAGCATAGGCCTTCATCATGGGGGAGAGGCCGCTGGCATCGCGCAGGAATGTGCGGCCCGGATGGGCGTGCGCATCAATCGCCGGGTTCGCCTTCAGGAAGGCGACGCCGCGTGCGTGTTCTTCGTTTGTCAGGTCAAAGCCCAACGGTGCCGCGTCTGGCCGCTTGCGCCATGCGTAGGCGCCATAAGCGCCTGCGGCGATCACTGCCGCGCCGCCAGCCAGCAACAGCCGTCTTGTCATTTTTCCCATGATCCACTCCTGATTTGCGCGCACTTGCGTGGACGCCGGGCAGGGGGTCAAGTCAGGAGGCTCTGGTGATGTGACGCAGTGGGATAATTGCCAATCCAAAGCGCACCGCCGGGCACGGCTCAGTCGTCGTGCGGATCAGCTTGCCGCAGCGATTGCAGCGTCATCCAGGGCCGAGGCGCGCTTGAAGGCCTCACGCGAATAGACGCGTTCGGAATAGGCCGTCAGTTCCGGGCTTGGCGGGATCGAGCCGAACTGCAGGCCCCAGCCAATCTGCGAGCCGACATAGACATCCGCCGCAGTGAACCGGTCGCCGCAGACATAGGGGCGGTCGGCGATGGCCGAGATCAGCACGTTGCGTGTGCGCTCGAAATTTCCGTAGCCGACCATGCCGGCCTTATCGTCTGGGATTTCCACGCCCAGCGACCGGTTGACGACCGCCGCCTCGACCGGACCGGCCGCAAAGAACAGCCAGCGATAATAGTCGGCGCGCTCGTCGGGCGTTGGTGCAAGACCGGCTTCTGGAAAGGCCTCGGCGAGATAGGCACAGATCGCGGCGCATTCGGTGACAACCTTGTCGCCATGCGTGATGGCTGGAACCTTTCCCATGGGATTGATCGCGAGGAAGTCCGCGGATTGGGATCCCTCGCCGAATTTCAGGATCTTCGTTTCATAGTCTGCGCCGGTCTCTTCCAGCATCCAGCGCGCGATGCGCCCGCGCGACATGGGATTCGTGTAAAGGGTCAGTTTGTCAGCCATGGCCATTGCTCCGTTCACGTTTTGATCCTTCTGCGGTTGTTCATCGGAGTCAACGGGAAATCAGAAACAAAAAAGTATCCCGCCCCGAAACCATTCTGAGTGAATGGGTTCGGGACGGGATGGGAATGGGTCTTTGACGGGGTCTCTTAGGGGCTTTCCGTCATGTCCTGCCGTCGGAAAGATGGCCTATTTGTCCGGCTGCGGCGTGTGGCGCAGGTAGGGCTTCACGGCCGTGTAGCCTTTCGGGAAGAGGCGCTTGATCTCTTCGGGATCGGTCAGGGACGGCACGATGATCACATCCTCGCCCTGCTGCCAGTTCACCGGTGTCGCGACCTTGTGGCTATCGGTCAGCTGCAGGCTGTCGATCAGGCGCAGCACTTCATCGAAATTGCGACCGGCGCTTGGCGGGTAGACGATCGAGGCGCGGATTTTCTTTTTGGGGTCAATCACATAGACCGCGCGCACCGTGACTTTCGCATCGGCATTCGGGTGGATCATGTTGTACAGCGTCGCGACCTTGCGCTCGGTGTCGGCAATGATCGGGAACTGGACACTGGTGTTCTGGGTCTCTTCGATATCCTTGATCCAGCGCTTGTGGTCTTCCACGCTGTCCACCGAGACGACCAGCGCCTTGGCGCCGCGCTTTGCAAACTCATCCTTCAGCTTGGCTGTATAGCCAAGCTCGGTGGTGCATACGGGCGTGAAATCAGCCGGGTGGGAAAAGAACACGACCCAGTCATCCCCGGCCCATTCGTGAAACCGGATCCGGCCTTCCGTAGTATCCGCTTCAAAGTCGGGCGCAACGTCGCCAATCAGAAGGCTCATTATTCAAACTCCTATCACTTGATTTCTGGACCAGAAATGGTGCCTAAGGGCTACAGAACCAATGCGCGACACCTGAATGTGTCGATCAGTTTTTCTAATGGTCCCGGCAGAGCGAGCAAAAAGCGCCCATGAAACGTCTTATCCTGATGCGTCATGCCAAGACCGAACCCTGGACGGAAGGCATTGACGATTTCGGCCGCGCGCTGACCGATCAGGGTCATGTCGACGCGCGCCGCATGGCCGAGGAGATCGTCGCGCGGGGCTGGAGTCCGGAGCGGATCCTGGTCTCGACCGCACGCCGTGCGCGGGAGACGTGTTCGGAAGTTGCCAAAGTGGTTGAAGGCGAACGTGTTCGCCCGATGGAGGCCCTTTATCTGTCGGGCCAGCGGGGCATCCTCGACGCTGTGCGCCAGAATGACGGCGCCGCGACGCTGATGGTGATCGGGCACAATCCGGGCCTGCATGATTTCGCCCTGAACCTGTTGCGCGATGGTGGCAGCAGCGATCACGCGAGTTCCGAACGGCTGACCGAGAAATTCCCGACCGCCTGCGCGGCGCTTTTCGAGTCCGACGAGGATGGCCCGTTCCTGCCTGTGCACTTTCGTCTCACAGATGTTATGCGGGCGCGCGACTTTCGAGAGACAGGCCTCGCCTGATCCTTGAATAGACGAGAGCGCCACCCTGCCTTGGAGGAGACAGGATGGCGCAAGGAGCTGCAGGCGACCGTTTTTCAGGGGGAAAGAGGCAGCGTTCGCCGGTGAGGGCAGCTCCTTTCCGTCGTTCAGCGCGCCTTTCTGGCGGCATGAACCTGCGTGAGCTGCGGGCTGTCGATGGACTTCACAGCCTTGTCCATCGTGCGTGCGGTGCAGATCGTATTGGCGAATGTGTGACCGATGGCCATGTCCGCATTCTCGGTCGCGCAGCGCGCGGCCACCTGACGACGGATGATTTGATACTGGGCCTTGGCGCCTTCCGGCGTGGTAAGCGCATCGCGATCATATGAGACCGGCATCTCGAATGTGTCGCTAGCGGCGAATGCCGGTGCGGCGATGAGTGAAGCTGCGAGGGCGGCGGCGATGAGTGAGCGTTTCATTTCAATTGTGTCCTTCTTGAAGATTGGTGGGGAAAGTCGCTGCTGCGAGCCGCATGAAGCCGGCGCAGCAGCGGAATTGGGGGGGTTAATGAGCTTCGCGGCGGTTGAGCCGGCGGCGACGACGGACAAGCAGTCCAGGCCGACCCCCACGTGAGACATCATTGGCCGGTGTGGCCATGACCGTTGCCGCACCTGTCAGGATGGTGCGGGCCATCGCAGCTGCAGGGGCAGTGGTTTCGACGTCGTTGAGACGAGGGCGGGGGGTCATTTTCTTTAGTCCTTCTTGCTTGATCTGTGTGCCTCTTGCGGACCATTCCGCCGTCGGCAAGATCAAGATAGGACTAGAATTATCGAAAAGCAATAAGAATTTATCGAAAAATAATAAATTCAAACATTCTAGGGTCTTACGCCTCGTTGTTTTTCGATATGGAGAGCCATAACCGCCCTGCAAGACCCCTTGCAAGCGATTCATTCGAAAAATAATGGCTAAAAGCGCTCAGGCATGAGGAGATGCCTGAGGCTCGGTCGCCTCCGGCATCTGCAGGTCAAACGCGAGTTGCTTCGGCGGGCTTGCCTGAGGGCGCGCACGCCGTGACGACGGAAGGGGCCGGTCGGCCGCCCATTCTGTCCGGGCAAGCTTCGTACTTCCATTCGGCCCAGAGGCTCCCTGGCCAGCATAAATCCGGTCGCGCGCTTCCCTGGCTGCCGCCATATGGTCGACAATCCGCATGGGATAGGTCTGCCCGAGCACGATCCCGGCCTTGGCCAGTTCCGCCTTTGGCGCATCCCAGGGCGCATGGATATGCGCGGTGGAAAGGCTTGAGAGTTCCGGCACCCAGCGGCGGATGAAATCCCCATCCCGGTCATGGTCAAGGGACTGCTTGACCGGATTGAAGATGCGCGGAATGCCTGCACCTCGCGCACCCGCCTGCTTTTGGGCTTGAGGATAATGGATCCCGGCTTCGAAATCCGTGAACAGGGCGGCCAGTCGCGCCGCCGGTTGCTGCCAGTCCATCCAGAGGTGCTGCGCGGCGAAGGCCATGACCATGGCGCGCATCCGATGGTTCAGCCAGCCGGTCGCGTTCAGGGAGCGCATACAGGCGTCCAGGAAGGGAAAGCCGGTGCGGCCGCTGATCCAGGCTTCAAGCTGGGGATCACCATCGCTCACCCTGTCGCGCAGTCCATCTGACTCGATATGCAGGTTGCGGCTGTTGATCGTGGTCTGGTCGCTTAGCTTCTGCAGGAAATGGCAATGCCATTGCAACCGCGACATGAAACTGTCGAGCGACGCGGCAAAGGTGGAATCACCATCCCGTTCAAGCTCTGCCCGCGCGCGCATGGCGCCCTGATAGGCTTCGCGGATCGACACGGTGCCGAAGGTGAAGTGCGGCGAGAGGCGAGAACAGGCGCCTTCGGCCGATTGGGGGCTGTCCATGGCCGCGCGATAGCGCCGTCCGCGCGAGGCGATGAAGGAACGCAGCAATTCCACGCCCTCGGCGCGCCCTCCGGGCTGCCGACCGGGGCAGGCATCCGTTTTCAGGCGAAAATCATCGCCAGCGGGCCATTCGCCTGCCGGAACACCGGCAGGCTTGATCTCATCAGGCGCTTTTGCCCGCGGGGCCAGCATCCAGGCTTCCCACTGGCGTAGCCACCCATCGCTGCTGCCCTGATGACGGCGCATGACGCCGTGCTGAGGCTGCTCGCGAAGGGCAATGCCTGCCTTCAGCGTCCATCGCTGGACGGCGCGATCACGGTCGAAACTCCATTGCAGGCCGATTTCCTCATGGACGTGGATCGCCGCCAGGCCATGACGCTTGTGCAGGTCGGCAAAGACCTGGCTTGCCTCACCGATACGAATGCAAAGCGCCGATCCACGCAGCTTTAGTGCTTCGTCGAGGCTGCGAAGGCTCTCCATCATGAAATCAAACTGACGTCCGGAATGCTCCGGCAGGGCCCAGAATTCGGGCTCGAATATATAGAGCGGCAAGACAGGGGCGCCGCTGGCCACCGCTGCGAGGAGGGGCGCGTGATCATGGACCCGAAGGTCGCGTTTGAACCAGACGACATGCACATTGCTCATAGAACAAATATAGAACATCCAAGCGAACGCTCAAGTGTTTTCTTCATCAGGCGGATGTTCCGGGTTTCGCGCAGCGCGATTGTTTCGGAAGCGAAACGAATTCAACTTCTGGTTCGTAGTCCAAAGTTATCCACAGGTCTTTTCTACTACCATGGGTGCGGATGGGTTCATCTTCTCGGGGCAGGGGGAGGCGATCCGGCATGGGGAATTGCCCCAGCCGGCGCCTGATCCCGATATGGCGGAGCGGGCGGCGCTGGGCTTTGCGCGGGCTTTTCCAGGCCAGTCAGCCATGTCGCCCATGACGCAGCCACAGGTTCAGGTCGTCCGCCGGTTCCCCATCGTGGCGGGGCTTTGTGGCCTTCTGGCACCCGCATTCCTTGTTCAGGCTTTTACGATGGCTGGGCTTGGCCTTTTCGGCCTCATCCTCGCGTTTCGTGTATGGCTTGTCGCAACCGGCTGTTTCCTGGCATCGCGGCGTCCGCCCGCGCTGTCAGCAGATGTCCTGTTGCCGGTCTATACGATCCTGATTGCCCTGAAGGATGAGGCGGGCACTGCCGCCCAGCTTTCCGGGGCGATGCGTGCGCTTGACTATCCTCCCGATCGGCTCGATCTCAAATTGCTGATAGAGACCGGTGATGAAGCGACGCGTGAGGCGTTGCTGGCGCAGGCGTGGCCTGAGGGAACAGAGCTGCTTGTTCTGCCACCGGGCCTGCCTCGCACCAAGCCTCGTGCCCTGAACTGTGGACTTGAACGGGCACGCGGCACCTATGTCGTGGTTTATGACGCCGAAGACAGGCCCGCTCCGGACCAACTTCGGGCCGCTGCGCGCGCCTTTGCGGGCGGTTCGGCAAACCTTGCCTGCGTACAGGCGCCGCTGATCGGTGTACCTGAGCATGGCGAATGGCTGTCGCGTCAGTGGGCGCTTGAATACGCCATCCAGTTCGGCCGTGTCCTGCCGGCCCTAGCGCATTATGGCCTGCCGATCGCCCTTGGCGGAACGAGCAATCATTTCAAAAGGTCGAAACTGGTCGAGGCCGGGGGCTGGGATGCGTGGAATGTGACCGAGGATGCAGACCTCGGCCTGCGGCTCGCCCGTCGAGGGGCCCGCGTCGGTGTCATCGCGCCGCCGACATTGGAGGCGCCGCCGCGCCGGGGAGGCGTCTGGCTGGCGCAGCGGTCCCGCTGGTTGAAAGGCTTCCTGCAGACCTGGCTTGTGCTGATGCGCACGCCATTCACAGCTGCACGGGAGATGGGTTTGGGCGGGTTCCTGTCGATGCAGCTGACGCTGGGCGCGGCGATCCTGTCGGCGCTTGTGCATGGGCCGTGGGCGCTCTGGTGCCTCGCCTGCCTGCTTCTCCCCGGCCTTCACCTTGGCGCGCTGGGAACGGGACTGATGCTGGCCTCCTATATTGTCGGTATCGCGACCGGGATCGCGGCGCCGCGACGGGATGGGGCAGGGGGCATTGCAGCTGCGCTGACATCGCCCGTCTACTGGCCGCTCCAGTCGATTGCCATGGGGCGCGCCCTCTATGGCCTTTGGCACCAACCCCATTTCTGGGCCAAGACACCCCACGACGCCCCGACAGTCTGAGCGCCATCGTGACTTTTACGCTGCGTCAGGCTTGGCGTGCGGGTCAGGGAGATTTAGGTTCTTCCCAGACCTTTCCTACCGACAATCGAGGAGCCTTCCCAATGGCCTATGACGTCACCGAAGACCTGGACGCGTTTCGCGCCGAGACGCGCAACTGGCTGGAGGCGAATTGCCCGCCCTCCATGCGCACCCCCATGAAGGACAACGAGATTGTCTGGGGTGGCAAGAGCGAAAAGTTCCCCAATCCTGAATCAAAGGTCTGGCTCGAACGCATGGGCGAAAAGGGCTGGACGGCCCCGGAATGGCCAGCAGCCTATGGCGGCGGTGGCCTGACCAAGGAACAGAACCGCGTGCTTCAGGAAGAGCTGCGCCGCATCAAGGCGCGCCCGGCCCTGTTCTCGTTCGGCCTCTGGATGTTCGGCCCGGCCCTGATCGAGTTCGGTAATGAAGAACAGAAGAAGCGCTTCCTGCCGGACATCGTCAAAGGCAAGACCCGCTGGTGTCAGGGTTATTCCGAGCCGGGCGCAGGCTCTGACCTTGCCGGCCTGCAGACGCGCTGCGAGGACAAGGGCGATCATTACCTGATCAATGGCCAGAAGGTGTGGACCTCCTACGCCGACAAGGCCGACTGGATCTTCTGCCTCGTGCGGACCGATACGAGCACGAAGCATGAAGGCATCAGCTTCATCCTGTTCGACATGAAGAGCCCCGGCGTCGAGGCCCGCCCGATCCTGCTGATTTCCGGCGAGAGCCCGTTCTGCGAAACCTTCTTCACGGACGTTAAGGTTCCCAAGGACCAGCTGGTCGGCCGCGTGAATGGCGGCTGGGAAATTGCCAAGCGCCTGCTCCAGTTCGAACGCTCGTCGATTTCGGCTGGCGGCTTCGGCGGCACGGGTGGTTCGGGCATTCTCGGCCCGGAAGAATATGCGAAGATCCATGTCGGCACCGACAGTGAAGGTCGGATCGCCGATGGCGACCTGCGCGGACGCATCGCTGACCACAAGATGTATTCCAAGGCCTTCAACCTGACCGTCCAGCGCCAGACCGAACAGGCCAAGGCGGGCCAGCAGGTTGGCCACACGGCGTCCATCCTGAAATATGGCGCGGCCAAGATGAACCAGGATCGTCACGAACTCCTGATCGAGGCCCTCGGCTCCGAGGCGCTCGGCTGGGAAGGGGAGGGCTTTGACAAGGGCGCCATGCGCGCGACCCGCGGCTGGCTGCGCTCGAAGGGTAACTCCATCGAAGGCGGCACGAGCGAGATCAACCTCAATGTCATCGCCAAGCGCGTGCTGGGTCTGAAAGACCATCAGTAATGACCCAAAAATTCGAAGCGATCGATTCCTTCAAATGTTCGACACTGACGGACTATTGGATATCGCAAGTCCTTGCTCACACACAGCATGCATAAAGAAGTAATTCAAATGACATTCGTACTGACTGAAGACCAGGAAATGCTGCGCGATACCGCGATGGCATTCGCACGCGATGAACTGCCGCTGACACACCTGCGCGACCTGCGCGACAAGGGCGCCAACGGCCATGACCCCGAAACACGCAAGAAGCTGGCCGAGCTTGGCTTCTTCGGCGTGATCATTCCGGAAGAACCGGGCGGCGAGCATTTCGGCCTTGTCGGCCTCGGCCAGATCCTTGAGGCTCAGGGCCGCACGCTGGCGGCGACGCCCCTCTTGCAAACGGCGCTGATCGCGGCGTCTGCCATCCAGCTTGGCGGCAGCAAGGCCCAGCAGGCCGAATGGCTGCCGAAGATCGCAATGGGCGAGACGACCTTCGCCCTCGCGCTCGACGAGTCTGCGCATTTTGCGCCGCTGAACGTGGCGACCGAAGCCGAGCGCAACGGTCAAGGCTATACGCTGAATGGCATGAAGCGCTTCGTGCCGGGTGGCCATGATGCCGACATGTTCATTGTGGTTGCCCGCACCTTTGGTGAAGCCGGCGACCGCCACGGCATTACGCTCTTCCTTGTGCCGCGCGACGCAAAAGGCGTTACCGTTCAGGAACTGAAGACGGTGGATTCCCACGGCGCTGCCCATGTGACGTTTGAAGAGGTCATCGTGGGAGAGGGCGGCGTGCTCGGCCCTGTCGACGAGGGCGCGGACGTGCTCGAACCCGTACTGGACCGCGCAGCCATCGGCCAGGCGGCTGAAATGCTTGGCTCGTCGGCCGCTGCGTTCGAGATGACGCTCGACTACCTCCAGAGCCGTAAGCAGTTCGGCCAGCTGATCGGCTCATTCCAGGCGCTGCAGCACCGCGCTGCAAAGATGTTCACCGAAATGGAAATGACACGCTCGTGCGTCGCAGCGGCGCTCGCGGCTGTTGATGCTGGCAGCGGTGATGTGGCGGAACTGGCCAGCCTGGCCAAGGCGAAGGCGAGCGAGCTGGTGCATCTCGTTTCCAATGAATGTGTCCAGATGCATGGCGGTATCGGCATGACCGACGTGGCCGATCCGGGTCTCTACATGAAGCGGGCGCGCGTGCAGGAAGCCATGTACGGCGGCGCCAGCTGGCACCGCGATCGTTATGCGCGTCTCAACGGCTTCTGATCGATCTTACAGCCAGACATGAAAAAAGCCGGGCCAGCCATGCTGTGACCGGCTTTTTATTTTTGTCCGCAAGCGGAATGAAGCTCAGCCTTTGAGGACCGAGCCTTTTTTCAGCGCCTTGGCGATGAGGTAGTACATCACAGGACGGTGCTTGGCGCGGACGGACTTGCCGTATTTGGCAATTGCCTCGACCAGTGCGGCATCAGCCTTGGCTTCGTCAGTGACGCCAAGCTTCTTGGTGATGAAGCCTTTCTTGACGCGTGCGAGTTCTTCCTTGTCGGAAGCGGCAATCGTTGCCGTGTCGGACTTGTAGATAGTTGGGCCGGACGCTTTCACGGCGGCTTCGAGCAGCGCCATGTCTGGACGCGCTTCGCCGACTTTTTCTTTCAGGTCAGCGATGTATTTCTCCATCAGCACTTCTTTCGCTGTTGGAGCTTTTGCCGGTGCGGCGACGTTAGGCGCAGGTGCAGCCTTCTTCGCAGCGGCAGGTTTCTTGGTCGTTGGCTTGGTAGCTTTTGCCATGGGATTGTCTCCTCAATGGGCCCTGTTGTGGGCGGTTATTGATCTTACGCAGCTCAGATCTCGAATCACTTCGACACGCGCTGGCACACTGACCTTCTTTTGAACAGCGTGCCAACCCCCTAAAGTCGTGGAATGTGATTCCGGAAATTTAAATAATGCACGTGGACGGATGGAAAATTACAGCCGTGTGCAGGTGTGTCTTCGCGGCGCACGTCGGAACATTATGCGCTGCACGGGATTTGTTGACGATGCGGCTTGCTTGGCCCAAGGCTCGGAAAGTCAAATAACTGCAGGGAGTTTGCCATGCTGCGCTTTGTTCCGCTTCTCGTCGTCACGGGTCTGTTCGTGCTCACTCTCTTCGGTCTGGCGGCCGCGCCGTGGCTTGTTGTCTTAAGCGTGATCCTTGGTTCACTTGTGCTTCTCGGCCTTTATGATTTTTTCCAGTCACGTCACACTTTGTGGCGCAACTTCCCGATCATTGCGCACATAAGATGGATTGCTGAAGAGCTGCATCCCTTCCTTCGCTCATACATCGTGGAGAGTGAAACCGAAGGACGTCCCTTCAACAACGAACAGCGCGCGCTGATCTATCGCCGGGCAAAGAATGTCTCCTCTGTCGAACCCTTCGGCAGCCATCTCGACATCGACAAGCCGCCCTACGAATGGCTGGCGCATTCGATTGCTGCGAAGCATACGGCAGATGATTGCCCGCGCATTGTCGTCGGCGCGCCGGGCACGAAACAGCCTTACTCCGCCAGCGTCCTGAACATCTCTGCGATGAGCTTTGGCTCGCTCGGCGCGCACGCCATCGAGGCGCTCTCCACGGGCGCCAAGAAAGGCGACTTCTATCACGACACAGGCGAGGGCGGCGTGTCGCGCTATCACCGCGCAGGCGGCGCAGACCTGGTCTGGGAACTCGGCTCCGGCTATTTCGGTTGCCGCGCGCGTGACGGTCGGTTTGATGCGGCGCGGTTCAAGGATGTCGCGCAGGACCCGCAGATCAAGATGATCGAGATAAAGCTCAGCCAGGGCGCCAAGCCCGGCCATGGCGGCGTGCTGCCGGGCGCGAAGGTGACGGCAGAGATTGCCGAGGCGCGCGGTGTGCCCGTGGGTGAGACATGCGTGTCGCCCCCTGGGCATACAGCCTTCTCAACGCCGATCGAGATGATGGAATTTGCGGCCAGCCTGCGCGAGATGTCTGGCGGCAAGCCTGTCGGCATCAAGTTCTGCGTTGGCAACCGGTGGGAGCTGCTCGCCATCTGCAAGGCCATGCTGGAAACGGAGATCCGGCTGGACTTCATGGTCGTCGATGGCGGGGAAGGGGGCACAGGCGCGGCGCCTGCGGAATTCCTCGATCATGTCGGTGCGCCGCTTAGGCAAGGTCTCGTGCTGGCGCGCAACGCGTTGGTCGGTACGGGGCTGAAAGATCATGTCCGCCTCGCCTGTTCCGGCAAGCAGACGAGCGCCTTCGCGATTGCCTCTTCCATGGCGCTCGGCGCGGACTGGATCAACACGGCGCGCGGCTTCATGTTCTCGCTCGGCTGCATCCAGTCGCTCAACTGCCACAACAATACGTGCCCGACCGGTATTGCGACCACGGACAAGGGGCGCCAGCGCGGCCTCGTGATCGCGGACAAGGCGGAGCGTGTCTACAACTTCCACCGCAACACGATGAAGGCGCTGATGGAAGTCGTTGGTGCTGCCGGGCTGGAACATCCGGCGGAACTGACACCGCGCCACATCATGCACCGCGTGACGGAAGACATCGTAAAGCCCGCGCACCGTGCCTATGATCTTCTGGATGCGAATGTCCTCATCAATGCGCCGGAAGAGACCAAGCTCGCCAATGAATGGGCCATGGCGCAGGCCGCTTCGTTCAAGCCCCTGAACATCTAATGCGTCGCTTGTCCGGGACTGCATGCTTGGCAAAGCCTGCAAACCTTGTTTTGATCCGTACCGGACCATGAAGAGGAGGACGCACCATGGAATCCGGAAATTCGGCCGCACTGGCCATTGTAGGGGTCATCTATCTGGCGGTGATTATATTTTTCATCGTCTGCTACTGGAAAATCTGGAGCAAGGCGGGCTTTAACGGCGCCTGGTCGCTCTTGATGCTTGTGCCGCTGGTGAACCTCATCGCCTTCGCCTATCTCGCCTTCGCGAAATGGCCGGTACACCAGCGCATCAATCCGACAGACACGTTCAACTAGGAATGTGATGCCCCACAAAGAGAAAAGCCGGCCCCGAAAGGCCGGCTTTTTTGTCAGGAGCCGTTGGCTTCAGATTGCAGCATCGTGTAGCGCTCGATGCCGATGCGTTCGATCAGGTCGAACTGCGTTTCCAGATAGTCGACATGCTCTTCCTCATTGTGAAGGATCTTGCCGAACAGGTCGCGGCTGCCATAGTCGCGCACGTTCTCAGCGTGCTCCATGGCATCCTTGAGCGTGGGGATGGCCAGCATCTCCACCTTCATGTCGCATTCGAGAATCTCCTGCACGCTTTCGCCAATGTGCAGCTTGCCGAGGTCCTGCAGGTTGGGCAGGCCGCCCAGGAAGAGGATCCGCTCGATCAGCCAGTCGGCGTGATGCATTTCCTCGATCGATTCCTCATACTCATGCTTGGCCAGCTTGGAGACGCCCCAGTCCTTGAGCATGCGGGAATGCAGGAAATACTGGTTGATCGCCGTCAGCTCGTTCTTGAGACAGAGATTCAGGAACTCGATAACTTTGGTGTCGCCTTTCATGGGGCACTCCTGCGCAAGGTAAATGGATCGACTCGCGAGATACGGGAACGCGCCGCCAAAGGCAAGAAATTCCCGAATAAAAACAAGTTCATCTGCAAGTGAGACACAGTCTCACAGCGTGCTGAAACGCAGTCTCAAATGGGGCAGTCTATTCGGCGGCGACCAGCATCGGGGCAGGGCCCTGGCGGTCCATCTGCTGCGAAATGATCTCGCCGATCGAGCAGCTGCACTTGCCGCAATTGAACTTGCAGCCGTGATGCGCCTGAACGGCGCGCGGGCTGCGCGCACCGGCTTCGACAGCGGCGCGGACGCTTGTACAATTGATACGGTTGCAGATGCAGATGATCATGAGAACCATTTGCATCTACTTGCGAATGATTGTCAAGCGCGAGTTTGCGCATTGATCGCAGGTGCGGCGAGTTGACCCTTACGGGCCGGGTGACTACAGCCTGTCTGCTTGAAATTCACATGGAAACCAGCCTCATGACCGACCTCTCAACGCTCGCCCAATCTGCCAAGGCCTGGCCGTTTGAACTGGCGCGCGCGCTGAAGAAGCGGGTCGATGATCAGGTCAAGGCTGGCCAGCGCAAGGCTGATGACCCGGTCGTGTTTGAAACCGGCTATGGCCCTTCAGGCTTGCCGCATATCGGTACGTTCGGCGAAGTCGTGCGCACGACCATGGTTCGCCACGCCTTTGAAGTGCTGACCGGCGGCCAGATCCCGACGCGCCTGATCTGTATTTCCGATGACATGGACGGCATGCGCAAGGTGCCGCCAACGGTGCCGAATCCGGTGAGCCTCGAGCCCTACCTGCAGCAACCCCTGACCGCTGTGCCGGACCCGTTCGGGACACATGAGTCCTATGGCGCGCACATGAATGCCCGTCTTTGTGCCTTCCTTGACCAGTTCGGGTTCCAGTACGAATTCATTTCGGCGACCGAATGCTACAAGTCAGGCCGGTTCGATCCGATGCTGTTGCGCGCGGCGGAAAAGTTCGACGAGATCATGGCCGTCATGCTGCCGACCCTCGGCGCGGAACGTCAGGCGACCTATTCGCCCTTCCTGCCCATCTCACCCAGCACAGGCCGCGTGCTCTATGTACCGATGAAGCATGTCGATGCCGCCAAGGGCGAGATCACATTTGAAGATGAAGACGGCAGTGACGTGACGCTGCCTGTCACCGGCGGCCGCGTAAAGATGCAGTGGAAGCCCGATTTCGGCATGCGCTGGGCTGCGCTCGGCGTCGACTTCGAAATGTTCGGCAAGGACCACCAGGCCAATGCGCCGATCTATTCCCGCATTGCCAAAATCCTCGGCCACCGTCCACCTGAACAATATGTCTATGAGCTGTTCCTAGACGAGAAGGGCGAGAAGATTTCCAAGTCCAAGGGCAATGGTATCTCGGTCGAAGAGTGGCGCGCCTATGCGCCGGACGAAAGCCTCTCGCTGTTCCAGTTCCAGAAGCCGCGCGTGGCCAAGAAGCTCTATTTCGATGTGATCCCGAAGACGGTCGATGAATACCTGACCTTCCTCGAGAAATACCCGGACGAGGAACCGGATCGCCAGCTGGAAAACCCGGTCTGGCACATCCATTCCGGCAATCCGCCGAAGGCGGATGTTCCGGTCAGCTTCGCGCTGCTGCTGAACCTCGTCGCCGTGGCCAACCCGGAAGACCGGAGCCAGCTCTGGGGCTTCATCTCGCGCTATGCGCCGGAAGCCTCGGCCGAGACGCACCCGCTGCTCGACAGCCTCGCAGGCTATGCGATGCGCTATTACCGCGACTTCGTGCTGCCGGCGAAAGTGTTCCGTGCGCCGACCGATCAGGAACGCGCCGCGATGGTGGACCTGTCAGCGCGCCTCAAGGCCTTCGATGAAGAGCGCACGCCCGAGAACCTGCAGACCATGACATTCGCGGTCGGCAAGGACCATGAATTCGAGAACCTGCGCGAATGGTTCAAGGCGCTCTACGAAGTGCTGCTCGGACAGGAGCAGGGGCCCCGCTTCGGCAGCTTTGCCGCGCTCTACGGTGTGGAAGAGACGGCCCGCCTGATCGATGAGGCGCTGGCGCGGGACTAGGTTCATTCACCTCCCGCTGCTTTCGGCAGCAGGAGGTAAGGGGTCTTGCATCTACTCCGCTGCAATCAGCGTCGTTTTCGCTTTCGGCATGTCGCCGGTCGGCCAGCCTTTCCAGAGGGCGGCTTCGGTCTCGCTGGCAACGGCCACGGCGGCTTCCTTCACATGGCCATAGCCACGGATCTCGTCCGGCACTTCAGCGATGGCGACCGCGACGGCGTGGTTCTTGGCCGTGAGGCCTGAGGCGAGCGTTTCCAGCGTTTCAAGATAGGTGTCGCGCAGGGCGCGTTCCATCTTGCGTTCCTCGGTACGACCGAACACGTCAAACGGTGTTTCGCGCAGGCCCTTCAGTTTCGTCAGCAGTTTGAAGCCGAGCATCATCCAGCCGCCGAAATGTTTCTTCTTCAGGTGGCCGTGGCTGTCCTTCTTCGACATGATCGGCGGGGCGAGCCAGAAGCGCAGCTTGCCGCCCTTGAACTGGCTGGCGAGCTGGGCCGCGAATGAGCCATCCGTATAAAGGCGGGCGACTTCATACTCGTCCTTGTAGGCCATCAGCTTGTAGGCATAGGTCGCGGCGGCTCGGGTGAGCTTGTCACCCAGCCCTGCGGCTTCCTCAGCGATGCGCACGCGGGTGACGGCATCGCGATAGGTCTGCGCATAGGCGGCGTTCTGATAGGCCGTCAGGCGCGTTGCGCGGTCGTCGATCAGCTCGTCCAGCGTCTTCGGCTCAAGATGGCCACGCGGGTCGTGCTGCTGGGCAAGGCGCTCAGGCGCGGCAGCGGCGATGCGGCCGATATTGAACGCGGCCATATTGTCGTCGACCTTGGTGCCGTTGAGGCGGATGGCGCGGTAAAGCCCGCGCAGCGACACGGGCACGGCGCCCTTCTGCCAGCTGTAACCCACCATGATCATGTTCGTGTAGATCGCGTCATGCAGGTAGCCGACGGCGAGGGCCTCGGCATCGAAGGCGCCGAAGTCGCGGGCCTGGCGCTTCACGCGGCCTGCCAGCAGGTCGCTCTCGAAACGCTTCGACCGGTTGCGGATGAATTCGCTGGTCGGCGTGACGTCAGAGTTTGCATAGGCCGCTGTCCGGGTCGGATCCATCAGCAGGAGGGCGTCGCCGCCCGCGGCCACGACAAGGTCGCAGGCGATGATGAGGTCGGCGCTGGCCGGTGGCACACGGCCTGTGGAGATATCTTCAGGCTCACGCGCAAAGCGGATGTGCGAGAGGACCGGGCCGCCCTTCTGGGCAAGGCCTGTCATGTCGAGCGAGGAGGCGGCATTGCCGTCCACGTGGGCGGCCATGGCGAGCACGGCAGCGACCGTAGTGACGCCTGTGCCGCCAACGCCAGTGAACAGCACGTTCCATGGCGCGGCAAGGCTGGGCGTCTCGGGCAGTGGCAGGTTCGACGCATCGAACTCGCGGCGCACTTCGCCGGTCCAGGCCGGTTCGCCATCCTTGACGGTGACGAAGCTCGGGCAGAAGCCGGTGAGGCAGGAGAGGTCTGTATTGCAGGTCGACTGGTTGATCCGGCGCTTGCGGCCAAGCTCGGTCTCGACCGGCTCGACCGATAGGCAGTTCGACTTGATGGAACAGTCGCCGCAGCCTTCGCAGACTTCGGTATTGATGATCACGCGCACGCTGTCTGGCGCGATGATGCCGCGCTTGGAGCGGCGGCGTTTCTCGGTCGCGCACATCTGGTCATAGATCATGACCGAGACGCCGGGCGTACCGCGCAGCATGACCTGCACGTCTTCAAGGTCTTCGCGGTCGTAGATCTTCACGCTGCGCGGCAGGTTCTTCACGCCGGCATAGCGGGTCGGGTCTTCGGTGACGATGACGATGGTTTTGACGCCTTCGGCTTCGACCTGCTGGGCGATCTGGGCGGGCGTCTGGCCGGATTCCACATGCTGGCCACCGGTCATGGCAACCGCGTCATTATAGAGGATCTTGTAGGTCATCTTGGCGCCGGAGGTGACAGCGGCGCGGATGGCGAGGCTGCCGGAATGGCTGTAGGTACCGTCACCGAGATTGACGAAGACATGGTCTTCATCGGTCGCCCAGTGCTGGCCGACCCAGGCGATGCCTTCGCCGCCCATCTGGCTGGTCATGTCGGTCTTCCGGTCGGGCATGAAGTTCGCCATGTAATGGCAGCCAATACCGGCGAGGGCGCGCGAGCCTTCGGGCACGGTGGTGGATGTGTTGTGGGGGCAGCCGGAGCAGAAGTGCGGGCTACGGATCGTTTCCGACGCATTGCCGCGTGCGGCTTCACCAGCGCGGCCAACCCGGTCGAAATAGGCGTCGGCGCGGGCCGTGTCCCACCCGGTGGGAATGATCTTCATCAGGGCGTACGCCATTTCCGGGATGGAGATGGAGGCAACGTCCGAGAGCAGGGGCTCGCCATTCGCGGCGCGCTTGCCTTCGATGCGGGGGCGCCGGGAATCCGGGAGGTCGTAAAGCGCAGCCTTCAGCTGTTCCTCGATCAGGGGGCGCTTGTGTTCGATGACGACAACGCGCTCAAGACCGGCGCAGAACTCGCGCACGCCTTCCGGCTCAAGCGGCCAGGGCATGGCGACCTTGTAGACCGTGAGGCCGAGGCGGCCTGCTTCTTCCGGCGTGAGACCGATGGCGGCGAGCGCCTCGAAAACGTCGCGGGCGGCCTGTCCTGTGACAATGACGCCGATGCGGGGCTTGGGTGAGGGGATGACAACATGGTCAAGCCGGTTGGCGCGAACATAGGCCTGCGCGGCGGGCAGCTTGAAGTGGCGCAGGCGCGCTTCCTTGTCGAGCGGCGTGTCGCCCCGGCGCATGTGGACGCCCGCCTCGGGCATGTGGAAGCCGGGCTCGGCAAAGGCGAAGCGGTCGAGGCTGACATTGACGACAGAGCCTGAGTCCATCGTGTCGGCCAGGGCGACGAGGCCGGTCCAGGCGCCGCTATAGCGGCTCATGTTCCAGCCATGAATGCCATAGTCGAGCACGTCCTGGATCGAAGCGGGGTTGAGCACCGGGATCTCGGCGTCGGCCATGGCGAATTCGGACTGGGACGGCAGGGTCGATGATTTGCAATTATGGTCGTCACCGATGATGGCGAGTACGCCGCCAAGGGCCGATGTGCCGGCGGCATTGGCATGCTTGAACACGTCGCCGGTGCGGTCGACGCCGGGGGCCTTGCCGTACCAGATGCCGAACAGGCCATCATAGCGCGCGCCGGGAAAGAGGCCGAGCTGCTGGCTGCCCCAGACGGCGGTTGCGCCGAGGTCTTCGTTGAGGCCTTCCCAGAACTGGATGTTATGGCTGTCGAGCAGGGGCTGGACCGCCCGCAATTGCTGGTCATAGCCGCCGAGCGGTGACCCGCGATAACCTGAGATGAAGCCGGCCGTATTGTGGCCACTGCCAATATCGAGGCGCTTTCGGTCAAGCGGTAGGCGGACGAGCGCCTGAATACCGGTCATAAAGGCATTACCCTCGACAAGTTCGTATTTGTCGTCCAGCGTAACTTCACGGTGTTTCATGGATTTAGGCCCTGAGTATCTGTTAGGTATATTATTGGGCAATATTAGTGAAATTGCTTGCCTATCTTGCGCCGATCCTGTTAGTTAGGGGCATATTATGCCTAAAACTCTGGAGTACGCAGCAAATTGGCCCAAGACTTAGACACGATCGATGCGCGCATCCTCGACATAATCCAACGCGACGCGAGCCTGTCGGTTGCAGAGATAGCTGATCGCGTGGGACTTTCGTCGTCACCGTGCTGGCGCCGTATCAAACGTATGGAAGAGGCGGGCTTCATTACCGGGCGCGTCACGCTGCTGGATAATTTTGCGCTCGGCCTGAACTTCGAAGTGATGGCAAGCGTCAAACTGGCGCTGCCGAGCCGTGAGAACCTCGAAGCTTTTGAATCGATCGTGCAGGACTGGTCGGAAGTGATCGAGTGCATGACGGTCACGGGCGCGGTCGATTACATGATCCATGTCGTGACCACCGACATGCACGCCTATGACAATTTCCTCCGGGACAAACTGCTGGGTTCGGCGCTCGTGTCGGATGTCCAGTCGCGCATTGTTGTGCGCGTGTCGAAGCGGACGACGGCCCTGCCGCTGGGCCTGGTCAGCGACAAGCTCAAATCCTCCTGAGGCCTCAGCTGCCGCGCGTCGCTGAGGCGTGGAGCGCGGGCTTGTAGCCATTGGTGAGGGCCACGCAGGTGGCGGCTGGCGTGAGGCGCAGGGCGCGGTCCGGGTGGCGCTGCGGGGCGCCATAGCCGGCAAAGGACCAGAGCCGGGCCGTGTTGCCCTGCTTGAGGAAGGCCGCATCTCTAACAGCATAGAAGGCGCCGTCGGGAAGCGTGGCGGGGGCCACCTCTTCGCGGGGTGTTTCGCCCTTGAGGACGGACTGGACCTCCCCGGCGATGCGGGCATCGAGATCACCGACGCGGACGGGGGCAGGGAGGCCTGTGGCATCGCGAAAGGCCTTGGCGGCGTCGCGGCGGCATACAAAGCAGGGGCGGTGGCCGGCGGCGAGGGCGGTGGCCTCGTCGAGGAAGAAGAGTTCGGTATAGAGGCCGGGCTGCATCAGCTTGCGTGTGCGGCCCTTGAACTGGAGCTGGCAGATGATCCACTGGCGACTGGCCCAGTGGCGCGGCAGCAGCGTCTGGTCAGGCCGGTGGAAACAGCCGCCGCGATTCCCCATGAAGGCGCCCCTGTCAGGCACAGCATGGAGCTGGCCGAACGGGTCGACGCGGTTCTGAAGCGGCATTGTGTTCCCCCTGAAAAGCAAAAGCCCGGGCTGTGCGTTGGCACGGCCCGGGCTTCCAGATGGCCAAGAGGCCGTTTTGGACTAGTAGCGCTCGACAGCCATGGCGATGCCTTCGCCGCCGCCGATGCAGAGCGAAGCCATGCCCTTCTTGACGCCGCGATCTTCCATCGCTGCGAGCAGCGTGATGATGACGCGGGCGCCGGAAGCGCCAATCGGGTGGCCCATGGCGCAGGCGCCGCCGTTCACGTTCAGCTTGTCATGGCTGATGCCGAGTTCCTTCATGGCGATCATTGGCACGACCGCGAAGGCTTCGTTGACTTCCCAGAGGTCGACATCCTCGATGCTCCAGCCCGCCTTGGCGAGGGCCTTCTTCATGGCCGGCACTGGCGCGGTGGTGAAGTATTCAGGCTCGTGGGCGTGGCTGGACGAAGCGACGATCTTGGCGATTGGCGTGAGGCCACGCTTCCTGGCTTCGGATTCGCGCATCAGGACCATGGCAGCGGCGCCATCGGAAATGCCCGACGCGTTTGCTGCGGTGACCGTACCGTCTTTCGAGAAGGCAGGCTTCAGGGTCGGGATCTTGTCCGGCATGGCGGTGCGGGGCAGCTCGTCAGAGTCGACAATCGTGTCGCCCTTGCGGCCTTTCACGGTGACCGGCGCGATTTCGCGCTTGAACTTGCCATTCTTGGTAGCGTTCTGGGCGCGGGTCAGCGTTTCGAGGGCGTAGGCGTCCTGCTGCTCGCGGGTGAACTGGTATTCGCCGGCGATCTTGTCAGCGAAGAGGCCCATCGGGCCGTGGCTGTAGGCATCGGACAGGCCGTCGAGGGCCATGTGGTCCTCAGAGGTCATCGCGCCATACTTGTGGCCCTTGCGGACGTTCAGCAGGTGAGGCGCATTGGTCATGGATTCCATGCCGCCGACGATGACGATGTTCGCGTCGCCCGAGAGGATGGCCTGACGGCCCATGACGGTGGCCTGCATGCCGGAGCCGCACATCTTGTTGATCGTGACGGCTTCGAGGCCCTTGTCTTCACCGGCCTTGAAACCGGCCTGACGGGCAGGGGCCTGGCCCTGGCCAGCAGGAAGGCAGTTGCCCATGATGATTTCGTTCGCTTCGCCCGGCTGAAGCTTGGCTTCGGCAACAGCGGCTTTTACGGCGATGGCGCCGAGCTCGTTGGCGGAAAAGCTGGCGAGGTCGCCCAGCAGGCCGCCCATTGGGGTGCGGGCCATGCCAACGATGACGACGGGATCTTGTTCAGACATTCAGGGTTCCTTCCAGTACGCATTTTCTTGCAGTTGCGAACGTATAGGCGCTTTGACGCGGCGGACGTCAAGACCGGGAAGGGCTGCGGAAGGCCGAATGGCCAGCACGGGCGGCCGCAAACCCGTTCAGGGGCGCGGCGGGGAAGACTTTCACGATATTTGAGGCGATGCCTGCGTCGGCAGGCGTCAGCGACACATATCAGGACGTGTCAGGACAGGTCGTAACCGGGTCAGCCACCTGAATGATACGCGCTAACAGCCCGAAGGGTGCACGGACATAAGTGCCTTCGGGCGCTGGCGGTGCGAGGGCCAGCCTGTCCAGCGCGGTGATGGCGGGAACGGGGCATTGCCAGGCGGAAGGCTGTTGCGGCGCATCGGCGATGTAGACGATGCGGAGGCGGCCCGTGGCGTAGCAGACATGGATCATCATTTCGCGGCGATGGCGTATCTGCGCGCGCTTGATCAGCATCAGCTGCACCCACACGAACGGCCGCATCCAGATATGGAAGCAGGCGAGCAGGGCAGAGATTTCAGCCCGGGTCATGGCGGGATTATAGGCGCGCCGCGCGGGGGTGGGGAGAAGATGGGCGGGTTGTGGTGTGCGGATTGGGGGAAGGGGGCGGAGAGGCCTAGACAGGCAGGCCCCGACGCTTCCACCAATGGCGTTCTATCCCAAGCATGGAGAGGAGCCTTTCGAGACGCGGCCACAACTGGATGTATTCCACGACCGGGTTCACATGGTCGGTGAGCAGGCAATAGTGCGTGTCGTTTTGCCCGCTATGGTGATGCACATGATGGCGCTGCGACTGAACGAGACCGAGTCGCATCAGCGCCGTGATGACCGGGCCGTTCTGGCGGGGTGACTGGTGGGACCAGCGGTGCATCATGTTGGTGAGCGCGCCGAACAGAAGGGCGCTGAGGGTGACCGGGCCCAGCCAGCCAATGAACCAGAGCGCGAGTGTTGTCAGGGCCACGACGGTCCAGATACCGCCATGGCGGGCATGCCAGGTAAGGCGCGCCAGTTCATGCGGGTCATAATGATGATTGTGGCTGTAGACAATGTGGCGCGGGCCGAGCACGGGCCATTTGGGGTTACCGTAATTATCGGCCAGCCAATGGACAAAGCCCGTGCCGAAATCGGCGAGCCAGAGCCCGATCAGGACCTGGAGGCAGAGAAATAGAATATCCGTCGCCATCAGCGTCTCCCCGTTGAGGGTGATAACACCTGAGGGTGAAAATACGGTTCATGCAAGTTGAAGAAGTGTCGCAAGCCGGTGCGGATGGGCCGCCGCTTTCAACTGTCGACGACATTAACGAGATTGCCCGCGGGATCGCGGAAGAAGAAGCGGCGAAGGCCCCAGGCTTCCGTTGTTGGCCCGTACACCACTTCTGCGCCGGCCGCCCGGACGGCCGCCTCGGTGGCCTCAAGATTGTCGACGCCGATGGAGATGACCGGGAGGTCCGTACCGGAGCCGCCTTGAGACGCCGTGTGCAGCTCGATCTTCTGCGTGGTGTCACGGGTGAGAAAAGTGATCCATCCCATGTCGAGGGGGAGGTCGAGATCGAAGACCTGCTTGTAGAATTGCGCCAGCGCCGTGGGGTCTGGCGCCCTGAGATTTGCAATGATCCTGGTGACAGCCATTTGCAGCGCCTCGCGACAGAAGAAGCGGCAGGGTAGGCGGACGGGGGGATGACCTCAAGGGCTGCATCCTCCCCCGCGTGGCAGGGGAGGAAGGGGAGGAAGGCCTATTCGCTGGCTTGGGTTTCTGTTTCTGTTTCGGCGACTTCTGGTTCGTCGGGTGCAACGAAGGCGCATTCCTTCTCGGCAGCGACTTCCTTCACGTCCTTGATGTAGGAGCGGGCGAAGGGAATGTTGGTCGGGTTCATCATCGAGCGCTTGGCGCCAGCGACTTCCTTTTCCAGCTCTTCACAGGTCTGGCGCGAGAAGCGGGCCTTGTTGCCGCCACTGGCCAGCGCGCCGCTGGCGGCTGAGCCGGCCAGCGCCGACCCGGCCGCACCGACGGCGGTGGTGCAGCCCGAAACAGTGGTGAGCAGGCCGAGTGCGGCGACGGTGGGGACAAGGAATTTGATGTTCATTTCGGGGGCCCTTTGGCAGTTGAAGTATCTGCTGCTTATCGGGGCTGGCCAAAGCCGTGTCTTACCCCTCGGGGGTCATGCGGCGCATTTTTTTCTGGCGTAACCAAGTGGTCAATCACATGGATTTCTTACAGGAGTGCGCCATGCGCAGGATGTTTTTCGCAGGCCTTGTCGGGTTTTGTCTTGCCGGTCTGTCGTCAGCCGAAGTTCCGTCCGAGCCGGTCTGCGCGGCAGGCGACCGCAAAGCGTGTTTCGAGACGGGGACGGCTTATGCAGAAGGCAATGGCGTCGAGGCCAGCATGAATGCGGCGATCCCGTTCTTCCTGCGTGCCTGCGACCGGGGCATGCCGCAGGGTTGCACCACAGCCGGGCTGGCGATTCTGGACGGCGCTGGAGATCTTGAGCCGAACCTTGAAGCGGGGATGCATATCCTGGAAGCGGGCTGTACGCGCGGCGATGACAAGGGGTGTGAATCGACGGTCGGATACCTGACGGCGCAAGACAATCCGATGGCGGACACAGGCAGGGTGGTCGATGTCCTGATCCAGGGGTGCAAGACGGGGTCCATGTGGGCGTGCGGCTGGGGCGCGCGTGCAGCGCAGGACGGCTATGGTGGCAAGTATCCGGAGATGGCCGACATCTCCAAGGCCGCCATCATTGGCGAGATGGGATGCGAGAAGGGCAACCTGTCGGCGTGTGTCTTGTCGGAAACCCTGTTTGGCGATCCGTCATCGGCGCTGTTCGATGCGGAAAAGTCGCTGGAATATTCGGAAGTCAATTGCGACTCCGACATTGCGGAGAGCTGCAACAATCTCGCGCGCGTCTATTATATGATCAACGAGCTTGAGCTGGGGACGGTGGCCTATGAGAGGGCCTGCGAGCTGGGAATGGAGCAGACCTGCGCCGAAGCGAAATCGTTCCGCGCGTATCTGACCGCCAAGGCAGAATATGATGCGGCTGAAGCCGGCCGCGCCGCCACGATCAATGGCCTGATCAATGCGGGACGCTATGGCGAGGCGGTGAATACGGCGATCTATCAGATGGGTTCGGCCAACCAGGTCGAGGCAGCGGTGCGCGCGGCGGCGGGGGCAGGGGCCATGTCGTCGGTGAACACGCAGGACCTTTATGTGGTTGCCTCGTGGTTCTCATCCGGTGAGGTCCGCCAGATCGCCGATGCGGAAATGGCGGCCCGTGGCACGGGGCTGGAAGGCACGTTCGGAACGGGGACCAATACGGCAGGCGCCGCGGACGCGCGCTGGAAGGAGCTTTATGGTTCGTCGATTCCCACGACGCGGACCTCGTCGCCCGCGGCACCATCCACAAGGACGTTCGGTGCAGGGGATGCCGCGGCGCAGGTTCGCGACAAGTACCGCACGGCCCATTGCGAGATGGCCGGCAGCAATGCCAGCGCGGCGGTGTGCCGGAATTGAGGGGGGGGGGCCGGTTGCTATCCGGGTCGGGAGGGTTACCTTTGGCTGCATATCGCAGCAGATAATAAGGAAGCCCGTCATGCGGATTTTGTGCGCGCTTACGATGATTGCAGCCTTGTTTAGCGCGGGGCAGGCGGGGGCTGAGGACTGGCAGGCGCGGGCGGAGAAGCATTCGGTGGAGCTGGCCGATTTCAGCTTCGGCACGGGTGAGACGCTGCCGTCGATCACCATGAGCTATTATACTCTCGGCACGCCGCAGCGGGATGCGGACGGGCATATCGCCAATGCGGTGATGCTGTTGCACGGGACGGGCGGTAGCGGGCTGTCGCTGCTGCGGCCCTCGTTCGGGGATGAATTGTTCGGGCCGGGCCAGCCGCTGGACCTTGCGCGCCATTACGTGATCTCGCCCGACAATCTGGGCCATGGCGACAGTTCCAAGCCGAGCGACGGGCTGCGCGCAGCGTTTCCGCGCTATGATTATGACGACATGGTGGAGGCCGAATACCGGATGCTGACCGAGGGCCTGGATGTGCAGGGCCTGGAGATGATTCTCGGCACGTCGATGGGCTGCATGCAGGGCTTTGTGTGGGGTGAGGAGCACCCGGGCTTTGCGCGCCGACTGGTGCCGCTGGCCTGCAATGTGATCGAAATTGCCGGGCGCAACCGCATGTTCCGGCAGATGATCATTGACGGGTTCGAGCAGGACCCGGCCTATGCGGGCGGGAATTATGCAGATGCGGCCGACCTGAAGCGGGGCGTGGCCACTTGGGCCAATACGCTGGTGCTGGCGGGCGGCAATCCCTATCGCCTGCAGGCCGAGGCGCCGACGCGTGAGGCGGCGGTGGACCAGCTGCACAGCACGCTGGAGCGGTATAGCGCGCACCCGGCCGACCCGAACGACACGATCTACCAGTTCGACGCGTCACGGAATTACAATCCTGCGCCGCGCCTCTCGGAGATCACGGTGCCCGTGCTGTGGATCAATTCGGCGGATGATTTCATCAACCCGCCGGGCCTTGGCGACCCGGAAGCCCGCGCGGCGGAGATGCCGAATGCGCGCTTCGTTCTGGTGCCGGCGAGCGAGGAGACACGCGGCCACGGCACGCACACCTGGCCAGTGTTCTGGAAGCACGAGCTGGTGCAATTCCTGGCGGACAATCCTTAGCGGGGATGGTTTGCTGGGGGCGCAGGTCGGCTTGTCAGCAACTGCCAATTATGGAAACAAACTGCATTGAGCATCCGTTTTGCGAGTGGGTTGAAGGCATATGATCAGCAGATTCCTTGCGGCAGCTTTTTGCGTTTTTTTCATGGCTGGCGCTGCGACGGCGCAGGTCGCGCAGCGTGACTGGACACCGTGGGAAGAAGACCCGACCTGCCTTGTGTCTGAAAACTATTTTACCACGCCTGATGCCCGCAACCGCATGACCACCGCGCAGGGGATGATCCTGCAATGGTATGTTTGGGGCGATGCCTTTTTCAGCAATGTGAACCGCTCGGACCTTCAGGAGCTTTCCGAATGTTTCATGCAGTTCGATGGTGCGCCGGATTGCGGCCTGCCGAAGAACAGTGCCGTCAAGGAGATTATTGTCGGGCGGCAGAACGGCAAGGAATTTGTGCCCGGTGATGCGGCCGACATTTATTTCTCCGCGCCGCCGCCGCCCGAGGCGATCAAATTCGCTGCGCGCGGGGTGGGGCGGTGTTTCGGTAAGGACAGTGAAGGCTTCTCCTTGGAAGAGCTCGGACTGGCAGGGGTCGATACGTCGGTCGAATCCTGCTATGAGACGTCTCTCAAGATTCAAAGCCCTTTCAGGCAAGCGCCGCCGTACGAAATTGACAATGGGTTTGCGCAGATTCCGGCCGTTGCCGCCTGGGGCAGGATCGTCAGTAATCTGATCGGTTACAATTCTGTCGCGCCGTCAAAGCCTGTTGAGGTCTGCTCGGTTGCGCCGACCCAGCTTGCCGAGATTCTTGGCTGGATGGCCATTGATCTCAAAGCGCTTGCAGACAAGGCAGCCGCCGAAGCCGAAGCGGAGCGCGTACGGCTGACAAACCGGACAGATGAAGAGCGCTTTGGCTCACTGAATGGGTGTCAGATCGCCTATAGCCTTGTGTATCAGGGCATCAATGCGCGCGAGAAGACGGTGGGTATCGTCCCGGACGAAGCGATTGGCTGGGCGCTCGACTATGAGGACGCAAATCTGAGTGGAAAGGCGTGTCCCGTGATACCGCCAGTGCTCAGCGACTGGGTGCAGGAACAACCGATGGCGACGTTCCAGGCTGAGCCTGATCCGTATACGTCTTTCCGCGCCAGAGACGGCGCAGGCTATGGGGCGTCCTATCAGGACTGGCTTAATTTCGCGAAGATATGGATGTCGCGCTATGACAACCGGATTGCGAGCACAGACCGGGTCGGCGGCGATTGCGACGCAGTCCTTTATTATGCGCGGTCGGACAGGTTCACGGCGGACAATGCCGACAATGGCCCTTCGGCATTTGCAACGCTCGTGCGGCTTGATTACGGCGCCGAGGCTGAGACCGCGATGTGCCAGTTCGCACCCGTTTCCATTTTTGAGCGCGCACGTGCGGCGTATAACGCGGAAGAGACCCGCAAACGCGAGCAGGCTGAAAAAGACATGAGGCTTCAAAACCCCGTCAAACCTGCAGACCTTCCAAGGCAGGATTACCTTTGGAAGAACACACCCACGACGCGCTGCTATGTAACAGGATACTCACAGGCTGGCATCGCCAATGAGTCCTGCTTTACCAACTGAAAAGCGGTTTGCCGCCTGAATGGAGGACTGACATGATCAACGCCGCCATCATCATGTCCACGCTGGAAAAGGTTTCGGAGCGGTGTGGGGACCTGAAGGAGCGGATCTTTGCGCGGCTCTATGAGCTGGACGCGAAGTTCGAGCCGCTGTTCGTGATGGATACGGACGGGGGCGTGCGCGGCAGCATGCTGGAGACGAGCCTCAATTGCATGATCGGCGTGGCCGAGGGGCGTAGCGAGACGCCGCGCCTGCTGATCGAGGCGGCGCGCATGATCCATGACGGGTACGGACTGACGCCCGCAGAGGTGGACCTGATGTTTGTGGCGATGCGCGACGTGTTCCGCGAGATCATGGCCGATGACTGGACAGGCCCGGTCGACGCCGCGTGGACGGCGCTGCTGGACGAACTGGCAACGATTGGCGCGAAGGCCTGAGGCGCTAGCCCTTGAGAGCGGCTTCGATGTCGGCGACGAGTTCGGCGTCGGCGGGCTTGGTGGCGGACGGGTAGGCCTTGAGCGGCATGCCGGAAGCGTCGGTCAGCACCTTGTGGAAGTTCCATTTGGGCTGGGCCGCGTCACCCAGCATTTGCACTGCGTGGACGTAGAAGGGGTGTTCCTCGGCGCCGGTGACCTTGTATTTCTTGGTCAGCGGGAAGGTGACGCCGTAATTGATCTGGCAGAAGGTTTTGACCTCGGCCTCGGTGCCGGGCTCCTGGCCGCCGAAATCGTTCGAGGGCACGCCGACGATGACGAGGCCCTTGTCCTTGTATTCCTCGTACAGCTCCTCAAGGCCGGCATATTGGGGCGTGTAGCCACACTTGGACGCCGTGTTGACGACGAGGACGGCCTTGGCGCCGAGGCTGGCGAGGTCGAGCGGCTTGCCGTCGATGGAGGTGAATTCTGTGGCGGTCATGGCGGGCTCCATCTGGTGGGCGGAATGATCTTGTGCGGCCATGGGCTCGGCCGAGGCGGCAGAGACAAGCAGGGCAGCGAGGGCAAGCGGGAGGGCAGGGCGCAGGATGGACATGGGCGGCTCCTTGGGACTGTCCATGCAAATCTAGACGGACTGCAGGCCGCGTCACCCCCGGAGGCGAACATTTTTTCGTGTGCGGGCGGAAACGGCGCCGATCGGATCAGGTCAGATCAGTTCGAGGCCGACTTCGGAATTGTGCTGCCAGACGACACGGGCCCGGCCGGAGATGCCGACGGCGCCAGCCTTGACGATGACGTGTGGCGGCAGGATCTCGTTCGTGGGGAAGCGGAGGCGAACGCCGGTCTTGCTGTAGTCAAGCACGATACAGCGGAGCGAGTAACCGGATTCAAAGACGACGGAAGCTTCCCGGTAGGCGGTGCCGCGCAGGGCGCGCGGGGTGGCGTGGTTCGAGGACACGGCCTGAGCGATCCGGTCGCTGGGAGCAATGGGCTGTGGGGAGACGGCCTGCGCAATACGGCTGCTGGAGACAGCGGTTGCGGGTTTTTTCTGGCCGAACTTCCGGGGTCCTATTGCCATTATGTGTACTCACTCACTCATTTATTCATTCTGGTCCAAATTGAACCGTTTCAATGATTTATGAGCAAGTATTACGCCAAGCTCTTAACAGAGCGCAGAAAGCGGCGCCAAAAGCGCCGCTTTCTGTTGTATCAACAGCAGGTAGAATGGTTACCAGATGCGGATGCGCTGTTCGGGCGGCAGGTAGAGCGCGTCGCCCGGCTGCACATCAAACGCATCGTACCAGGCATCGAAATTGCGGACGATGCCGTTGACTCGGTATTCCGGCGGGGAGTGCGGATCGGTCAGCATCTGACGGCGCAGGGCCTCCTCGCGGTTCTTCGAACGCCAGACCTGGGCCCATGCCATGAAGAATCGCTGATCGCCGGTGAGGCCGTCGATCACCTTGTCTTCCTTGCCGTTCAGGCTGAGATGATAGGCCTTGTAGGCCATCGAGAGGCCACCAAGGTCGCCGATGTTCTCGCCCAGCGTCAGGGCGCCGTTGACGCAGGTTGCGCCGTCATCATAGGGGCAGAACGCATTGTACTGGGCGACAAGGGCCTCTGTCTTGGCCTTGAAATTGGCCTCGTCTTCAGCGGTCCACCAGTTGCGCAGGAGGCCTGTGCCGTCTGACTTGGCGCCCTGGTCATCAAAACCATGGCCCATTTCGTGGCCGATCACGCCGCCAATCGCGCCGTAGTTCACGGCAGGATCCGCGGACAGGTTGAAGAAAGGCGGCTGCAGGATGGCGGCCGGGAAGACGATTTCGTTGCGGTTCGGCGAATAATAGGCGTTCACCGTCTGGGGCAGCATGCCCCATTCCGTCTTGTCGATCGGCTTGCCGAGATCGGAGATCATGTCCTGGTACTGCCAGGCCGAGACGGCCATATGGTTGGCGAAGGCATCGTCCGACACGGTGAGACTGTCATAGGTCTCGAACTTTTCCGGATAGCCGATCTTTGGCGTGAACTGGGTCAGCTTCGTTTCGGCCTCGGCCTTTGTCTCGGCGCCCATCCAATCGATGGCTTCGAGATTCTGGGAGAGGGCCGTGCGCAGGTTGGCGACAAGCTTGTCCATCGCGGCCTTGTTTTCGGCAGGGAAGTAGCGCTCGGCATAGACCTTGCCGACAGCTTCACCGACCGAATCCTCGACCGTCTCGACGCCGCGCTTCCAGCGTTCGCGCTGTTCTTCGAGACCGTTCAGTGTCTTGCCATAGAAATCGAACACGGTGGTGTCGATATCGGCAGGCAGGACATCGGATGTGTCGATGAGAAGGTGAGCGGAGAGATAGGCTTTCCACTGATCAAGCGGCGCATCTTCCATGACCTTGAAGAGGCCGGCGACACCGCCACCGGAAACCTTGGCAAGCTCGTCGCCCTCAAGGCCGTTTTCCTTGATCTCTTCAGCAGTCGGCGTGACCTGGCGGACGACGAACTCCGTCTGGTCGCCAAGGCCAAGCCCATCAATCATCGTGGCGGCGGGGAACTTGCCGGCCAGCTTGATGAGGTCGTCCTTGGACATCTTGTTATAGGTCAGGTTGCGGTTGCGGCCCGCAGCGCGGTCCCAGTGGGCCTTTGCCAGCTCGGTCTCGAGCGCGATCACCTTGTCGGCAGCCGCATCGGCATCTTCATAGCCTGCGCGCGCCAGCAGGGTGGACAGCATGGTCTTGTAGGCGGCGAGCAGCTCCTTGTTGCGGTCATTGTCGACGAGGTAATAGTCGCGGTCGCCCATGCCGAGACCGGCCTGCGTGACGTAGAAGATGTACTGGTCGGTCTGCTTGGAATCGACATCGACCCAGCCGGCGACCGGTGTGGTGAAGCCATTGGCGGCAAAGGTCTTGGCCAGGTCTTCACGGGTGGCGATGGCCTTGATGCGTTCGAGGTAGGGCTCTGCGGGGGCGAGGCCTTTGGCCTCGATCGCGTCGGTGTCCATGAAGGCATTATAGATCGTGGCGACCTTGCCTTCGAGCGTTGCCGGATCGGGCTTGGCGGCGGCGAGTTCTTCGATGATCTTGCGCACGCGCTGTTCGGATTTCTCGCCGAGCAGGGTGAACGAGCCGTAGCGCGTCTTGTCGGCGGGGATGACGAAACTGTCGAGCCACTTGCCGTTGACATAGGCGAAGAAGTCATTGCCCGGCTTCACGTCGGATTTCACATTGTCGAGATTGACGCCCCATGTGCCCCAGGTGTCGGGCACGGTCAGCTCAAGGCCTTCGGACGTTACATACTTGCCGTCGGCATTGGCGACGGGGGCGGGCGTTTCCGCGACAGCAAGTTCGGCAGGTGCCTTGTCCTTGGCCTGGCCACAGGCGGTGAGGAGCGCGATTGCGGCCGCGCCCAGCATCAGATGTTTCATGAGGTCTTCTCCAGTTTGTTCGGTCGCGTCGCCTGTCCGTGCCAGTCATGGCAGGGAGAGGGCAGGGGCGCATCCGGGTTAAATCACGCCATTATTCGGCAGGGGCAAGGGGGCCAACTGCATCATCACGGCTGGTGCCAATGAGTTCGTCTTCGTCGATAGTCACTTCCCCGGAATAGGTTTCGCCGATCTGGCGGAACGGCTTGCCGCCCCATGTCCAGCGGAAGATGCGGCCGATTTCGACGCCCACGGCATAAAGTGCGGGCACCATCAGCAGCGAGACGAAGAGGGCAAAGGCCACGGCGCAGGCGAGCGACACGATCATCGGCTTCAGGAATTGTGCCTGCGTCGAGCGCACGGCGAGCAGTGGCAGGATGCCGACAAAGGTGGTGACCGAGGTGAGCAGGATCGGACGGAAGCGGGAGACGCCTGCGTCAACGAGCGACTGGATGGCGCCAGCGCCTTCGTCGCGCCGCCGGTTCACATAGTCGATCAGCACAAGGTTGTCGTTGATGACGACGCCCGCCGCCGCGGCAATGCCGAAGAAGGCGAACATGGCCATCGGCGTGTTGAACAAGGCGAGGCCGAAGATCGCGCCGCAATAGGCAAAGGGCAGGGCCATCATCAGGAGGATGGGCTGGGAATAGGACCGGAAGGCGACCGCCAGCAGGATATACATGGCGCCGATGGCCATGACGACGAGACGGCCGATCTCACTGAAGAATTTCTGCTCCTCCTCGAAGCCGCCCGCCTCGCCGCGCTGGACGTCCGGGAAGCGTTTCTGGAATTCGGGCCAGAAATTCTTTTCCATGTCAGCCATGATGCGGCTGCGTTCGCCTTCGCCCTTGACCTCTGCATAGACGGCGACCGAGCGGGTGCGGTTGCGCCGGACGATGCGGTTGATGCCGGGGGCATATTCAAAGTCGGCGACCTGGGTGACCGGGATCTCGCGGCCATCGGCGGTGCGGACCTTGAGGTTGTTGAGGCTATCAAGATCGGAGCGCGCGCTTTCGGGCAGGCGGACCATCACGCGCACGTCTTCCCCGTCACGGGGGAGGCGCTGGACCTCTTCGCCGAAATAGGCCTGACGCAATTGCTGGGACACGCTGGCGAGCGTGACGCCGAGCGTTTCGGCGCCGGGCTTCATCGTGATGCGGATTTCCTCGGCGGAGGAGGAGAGGTTGTCGCCAATATCATAGGCACTGGAATAGGTGGCGAGGTGGGCCTTCACGTCAGCCGACGCGGCGCGCAGGCGGGCAAGGTCCGGATGGTTGAGGGCGAAACGCACGCCGCTGTCATCATCATTAAAGGTGAATTCAAAGCCGACTTCCTGGGCATCCTGGACCGGGCCGACAGCGTCGCGAAGGCGCTGGGAAATGTCGCGCGAGCGCAGCGTGACCGGACGGTTTTCCGGCGCAGCGAGGCCGACCCAAGCGCGCACGAACGCGCCGGAGGCGACGACGGAGGCCTGAGTGATCAGGCCGCCTTCAATGTCGGCGTATTCTTTGCCGGTTTCTTCTGTGAGCGTATCGATACCGGCCTGCAGCTGGTCGCGGACCTGGAGCAGGCGCTCATAGGGCGTACCCTCCGGCATCTCGATGCTGACCTGGATGAGGTCGGCCTCGATTTCGGGCATGAACTGGAAGGGCACGATGCCGGTCATCTGCATCTGGAAGGCGAGCCCGAAGAGGCAGAAGAAGAAGGCGACCGTGGCATAGCGGAAGCGCAGCGCGATCTCGAGCACCGGCTTGTAGAGATTATTGGCGAACCAGAGCAGGCTGTCGGCGATGCGGCGCTGCAGCTTGAGGAAGCGGCCGGCCGGGCCGTCGAATTCCTGCTTCTTCATGTGCGCGAGGTGGCTCGGCAGGATCAGCATGCACTCGATGACCGAGAAGATCAGCGCAGCGACGACGACGAAGGTGATCTGCTGGGTGAACATGCGCGTCGGGCCGGAGATGAAGGCCCAGGGCAGGAAGGCGATGATCGTGGTCAGCACGCCGAAGATGACGGGCTTGAGCACTAGCTGTGTGCCGACAATGGCGGCGTCGAGCCCTTCGCGCCGGCCGCTCTCGACTTCCCTGTGTATGTTCTCGCCGACCACGATGGCATCATCCACGATGACGCCGATCACGAGCAGCACGGCAAAGGTGGAGAGGATGTTCCACGAGACGCCGAAATAGGGCAGCAGCATGATGCCGCCGGCAAAGGCGGTGAAGATGCCCATGGTCACCCAGAGCGCCACGACGGGACGCAGGAAGAGGATCAGCACGAGCATGACCAGCACGGCGCCGGACAGGGCCGACTGGGTGATCAGGTCCATACGGGCCTTGAACTCGACCGAGTTGTCCCAGAGCGTGTCGATGCGCACGGCCTCGGGCAGGATGCCATTCTGGTGCTCGTTGGCTTCCTTGACGAACTTCTTGAAGCCGTCGGTATATTTGACGATGTCCATCTTGTCGGGCGAGGATATCATCACGAAGGCGGTCGGTTCATTGTCGAACGTTGCCTTCAGCTTGTCGCTGACGAAGCCGTCGATGACCTGGGCAATGTCTGAGACATAGACCGTGCCCTCCTCGGTCGTCTGACGGACGATGATCCTGTCAAACTGGTCAGCCGTATCCGCCAGCTGGCGCGCGGTAATGTTGACGTCACCGATGGAGGATTCGATGCGCCCGCCAGAGGAGTTCAGCGAGGACTGGCGGATGGCATTGGCGACATCGGAGAAGCTGAGGCCGAAGCGGCGCAGCGCCTGTTCGGAGACTTCGATACTGACCTGTTCATCAAGGGTGCCCTGAAGCTCGGCCAGTTCGCCGCCGGGCAGCTTGGCGAGCTCGTCGCGCACCTTGTCGGCGACGCGTTTCAGTGTGCGGCTGTCGACATTGCCGTGGATAGCAAAGCCCATGTACTGGTCGCGCTGCTCCCAGCGCTGGATCTGCGGCTGGAAGGCGGCCTGGGGCAGGTTGTTGATCTGGTTTACCCGGCGCTCGACGTCCTTGATGAAGACTTCCATGTCGACATCGTCGCGGCCCTTGATGTTGACCACGCCGGAGCCTTCGCTGGCAATCGAGGTGATGCGGTCAAGGCCGTTGAGGTCGGCAACAGCCTCCTCGATACGGGTGACGATCTGGTCTTCAATGTCCTGCGGCGAGGCACCGTTCCAGGCGACGATGACCGACGCGCCGGTGACGTTCACGACCGGGAACATTTCCTGTTCCATCCGGGTGTAACCAAAAATGCCGCCGACAAAGGCGACAATCATCAGGAGGTTGGCGGCGACCGCGTTGCGGGCAAACCAGGAGACAATACCGTTCATTGCGGAGTTCCCTCTGCTCCCTGCGTGGCTGTCGTGGCCGCCGCTGTGGCGGCCTGGCCCTGTTCTTCAGGTTCGAAAACCTTGACCGTGCCATCTTCAAGGCGCTGCATCACGGTGATGCTCATGCCGTCAAAGGCCGCCTGGACGGGGCTGACAATGGCCAGCTCGCCCTCGCTGACGCCGGAGCGCATATAGGCGCCGTTCGTGTCGGAGAAGACGAGGTCGACCGTGCGGATCGAAAGCTTGCCGTGCTTGGCATCGCCGATGAAGAGCTGGTCCTCGCCGCGCAGGGCGCCGCGCGGGGCGATCAGCACGTCGGGAATGGTGGCGCCTTCGATCCTGGCATTGACGAAGAGGCCAGGCGCCATGGGTGCGTCACCGTCGGCGCCAGCGCCATACGGATCCTTCAGCTCGGCGATCACGTTGATCTGGCGGGTCATCGAGTTAACGGCGGCGGCGGTGCGCACGACTTCGCCGATCCATGTGCGCGGCTGGCCGGCGACATTGGCGGTGAAGGTGACTTTCGGGCCGGGCTCATCTTTGGTGGCGGCAAAGGCGAGGGGCAGGCCAAGACGCCCCATCTCGCCATCATCGAGCGGCAGGGAGACTTCGACCACGTCATTGGCGAAGATGCGACCGAGCGTCGAGCCAGCGGCGGCAACCTGGCCGATATCGACATTGCGCTCGCGTACGCGGCCATCGAAGGGCGCATAGACGGCGGTGCGATCGAGGGCGAGTTCAGCATCCTTCAGCTGGGCCTTGGCGCCATCGAGCGCCGCGCGGGCCTGGGCCAGCTGGGGCTCGCGGCGGGCCAGCGGCGAGGCGTTCTCGAGACCAAGATCCTTGATGTCCTGCTGGGCAAGTTCCGCTTCGGCGATCTCGCGGGCGAGCGCCTGTTCGGCACTGGCGACGCCGGAGCGTGCGCTGACGACACCGAGTTCATAATCGGCCGCTTCGACGCGCACGAGGAGCTGACCCTTCTTGATGAAGCCACCATCGATGAAGTCCGGCGAGACATAGGCGACGCGGCCGGTGATCTGCGGCGAAACAACGATCTCGCGGCGCGGACGCACTTCGCCCTGGGCCTCGACGGTCAGGTGCAGGTCACCGCGGCGTACAGGCTCGGCAAACACATTGAGACCTGCGCGGGCCTCATCAGCCTTTTCGGGCTCCGGCTTGATGGCGTGCAGCAGGATGCTGCCGCCGACGCCAACGACAATAATGATGCCCAGGGGGGCGAGAATGGATACAAGGCGGCCCATGAAAGATTAGCTCCTGCCGCTTCTCGCGGCGTCCGTGTCAGAATTGCTTTTAGCAGATTGCGCAGAGGCGGTCCCGGTCGGGAGGCCGCCGCCAAGGGCGAGATGATAGGAAATGCGGTTCGTCGCACGGCTGGCGCGGGCCGTCACGAGCTGGCTTTCAGCTGTCAGGCGGCGCGTTTGCGCGTCGATCAGGTTGAAGATGGTGATCGTGCCGCTGGTGTACTGGCGTTCGGCAAGGTCCTCGGCGAGGCGCGCCTCTTCGAGGGCGCGGGCCTGCGCGTCTTCCTGGCTGGCGAGGAATGTATCAGCCGCAAGGGCGTTCTCGACTTCGCGCCAGGCGTCGAGCGCAGTGGCGGCATAATTGGCGACGGCGGCTTCGGCCTGCGCCACGGCGGAGTCGCGCTGGGCATCAAGCTGGCCACCTGTGAAGAGGGGCTGGACGAGGCTGGCAATCAGGTTGGCGGCAATGCGTTCAGGGTCGAAGGCGTCTGCGAAGTCGGTCGTGTTGGTGCCGGCCGACGCGGTCAGCCGCAGCGAAGGCAGCATGGCGAGGCGGGCCTGTTCAGCGCGCAGGCCCGCGGCGACCACGCGCGCCTCGGCGCCTGCAATGTCCGGACGGCGCGACAGGAGGAGGGCGGGGTTGCCCTCAGGCACGATGGCCTCGAGCATCGGGATTTCAGCGGGCGCCTGCAGTTCCGCATTGGGGTAGCGACCGACAAGGGTTTCGAGGCGACGGGCGGACTCTCCGGTGAACTGGCGCTGGGCGGCCATCGAGGCTTCGGCCTGGGCCAGCGTGCTGCGCGCGGTGCGCACGTCGAGCGCGTCGGCGAGGCCGCGCTGGAAGCGGCGCTCGGTCAGCGTGCGGACACGGTCGCGGGCTTCGACGGTCTTGGCGGCGACGCGTTCCTGAGCGAGGGCGGCGTTCAGGTTGATCCAGGCGATCGAAGTCTGCGCGGCGAGGGAAAGCTCGGCAGCGTCATAGTCGGCCTGAGAGGCGGCGAGGTCTGCCTCGGCAGCGCCGATGCCCGAGCCGAGACGGTTCCAGAGGTCGAGTTCCCAGCTGGCATCGAGGCCGACGCCATAGATGCCATCCGTGCTGCGGTCAGTCGTGCCTGCGAACGTGGCCGAACTGGAATTGACGCCAGCGGAGACAGAGCCGCTGACGCTCGGACGGCGCTGGGAGCGCGCGATCCGGGTTGCGGCTTCGGAAGCGCGGACCAGGGCGGCGCGGGATTCCAGAGTCGGGCTGTTGGTGAGGGCTTCGTTGACAAGGCCGACCATCAACGGGTCGTTGAACTGGCTGAGCCAGTCACCCTGAGGGGCGACCCCTGCGACACCGCGCGCAGCCCATTCGGCCGGCGCATCGACTGTTTCGGCAAAAAATTCCACGGGTTGGCCCGCCAGGCGACCAATCGAGGCCGGAGAAGAGGCGCAGGCTGCAACAATTGCCGTGCTGATAAGAAGAATAGACCGTTTCATGCCGCTTGAGGGGCTCCCAACTCTTTGCCCTACCCGATAGTTCGGGTCTAGTCGACTGTCAACGATAAATTATCGAATTTCAATAATTGTTGCACAGGTGTCATAATGGCCTCCCGCTGCTATCATCCGCTGGCGGGGGCTTGGCATATTTGCAGGGCCGCTGTAGCGGCAAGTGATGGCGGCGCGATGGGGACGGACAGGGTGTCCGGCCTATTCAGACCCGCCCGGGAGACAGGATGAGCAAGTCCGATCCATCTCTTGGCCAACAGGGGCCACGCGCCGGGCTGAGCCGCAGGGCGCGGGATTTTTTCATCCTCGGGTTCTGCTTTTGCGGCGTCCTGTTCCTGCTGGCGGCCACCGGGGAGCTTGATTTCATCGTCGCCTTCGCGGCCATGGCCGTGCTCGCATCGGTCGCGTTTGCCTATTTTGTCGGATCGGCGGCTTTCCTGCCTGTTCGCAGTACGGCGCGTACGCAGGCACCGGCGACGGTCACGCGGCGGCTGGATTCGGTGCAGCTGCTCCGCGCGCTGCCGCTGCCCGCCTTCGAAGTGGATGGCGACAAGCGGATCGTGGCGTTCAATGAAGCGGCCGACCTGATCCTGCGGCTCGACGGGCGGGTCAATCCGCGCGCGAGCACCGTGATCCGCTCGCCTGCGCTCCTGTCAGCGATTGACCGGATCGGGCGCGGGGAGGGCGACGAGTCCGTTTCGGTGGAAGTCGACAGCGGGCCGGACGAGACCTGGCGCGCGCATGTTTCGCGGCCAACAGGCGCCGAGCAGACACTGGTTGTGCTGGAAGACCTGACGCCGGTGCACCGGGCTGCGCGCGCGCGATCTGACTTCCTGGCCAATGCGAGCCATGAATTGCGCACGCCCCTGACGGCGCTGTCGGGCTTTATCGAGACCATGCGCGGGCCCGCCAAGGACGATACGGGCTCGTGGCCGCGCTTCCTTGATATCATGGCCGGCGAGTCCGAGCGGATGAGCCGCCTGATCGCCGATCTCCTGTCACTGTCGCGGATCGAGTTTTCCGAACATATCTCGCCCAGCGAGCATGAGGATTTCACCAAGATCGTGCTCGATGCGACCGAGGCGCTGCAGCCGATTGCGAGCGAGCGATCCATCACGCTGGAACTAGTGGGCGCAGAGGGCGCGCTTCCGGTGATCGCGCACCGTGACGAGATCATGCAGGTGGTGGAAAACCTGCTGACCAATGCGCTGAAATATACGCCGGCGGGCGGCAAGGTAACCGTGTTCTACGGCAATACGCCCAGCATGGTCGAAGCGCGCGCCAAGGCCGGACATGGCTGGCGCGAGGGCGAGCGGATGACGCTGCTGCAGGCGGCGGGCCGTCCGGGCAAGCCGGATCCATCAGTCTGGCTGCGCATCGAGGACCAGGGGCCGGGCATCGAGCGCGAACACCTGCCGCGCCTCGGCGAGCGCTTCTATCGCGCCGACCAGAGCCGCGGCGGCAAGATTACCGGCACGGGCCTCGGCCTTGCCATCGTCAAGCATATCATGGCGCACCATCGCGGCGGCCTCGCGGTGGAAACCCGCCTCGGCAAAGGCAGCGCCTTCGGCATCTGGCTACCCGCCGCGCGGGTTTGATCTATTTGTGGGACTTATAAAGGCGCGCGTTTGCGCAGTGCGTTGCGATAGGGTTTAGTCTGGCAGATCAAACAGGACATGGCGGGCGGGGCGTTGTGGATCACGGGCGTGATCCTTGCGGTGATCGTCGGTATCGCGTTCATGTTGTTCAAGCTGATGCAATGGTTATGAGGCGCGCCGATGAATCCTGATGACATGGAGATCGACACCGAAGCGGTCGCCGAGCAGGTGGGGACCCTGTGGGGCCAGCTGCAGACCTGGTTCGAGTCTTTTCTTGATCAGGCGCTGTCGGAAGCGACCCTGTGGCAGGCAGGCGTGGTGGTTCTGGCCGTCGTGGTTGCGTGGCTGATCGCGCGCATTCCCTACAAGCGACTGGTGGAATTCGTCGAGGAACGCGGCAAGCCGGATGCGATCGGGCGGCTGTTCCGGTCGATCGCCAGCGTGATGTGGCCGCTGTTCACCGTTATTCTCGTATGGGCTGCGATTGTCGGCTTCATGGTGGCGGACCTGAACCGGGACGGGCTGCGCATCGTGGCGAGCCTGCTGATGGCGTGGATCATCATCCGGTTGCTCACGGCCAACATGAAGAAGAGCTTCCTGTCGCGCACGATTGCGATTGTCGCCTGGACGGTTGCCGCGCTTTATATCCTGCGCTGGCTGGGGCCCACGGTTTCGGCCTTGAATGATTTCCAGATACCGATCGGCAAGGGCTCGATCTCGGCCTGGCGTATCCTGACCAGCGTGGCGATTGCCATCGTCGCGCTCTGGGTGGGCCGCGTGGCCGGCGCCACGGCGCAGACGCGGCTGCGGTCGACCAACAAGCTGAACCCGTCCATGGCGGGCCTGCTGGGGCAGGTGGCGAACATCCTCCTGATGGTGATCGCGATTGCGATTGCGCTGCAGACCGTGGGTGTGAACCTGAGCGCGCTGACCATCTTCTCCGGTGCACTCGGCGTCGGCATCGGCTTCGGCCTTCAGTCGATCTTCTCGAACTTCATATCGGGGGTCATCATCCTGATCGAGAAATCGGTTAAAGTGGGCGACTTCATCGAGCTGCAGTCTGGCGTGACCGGGCTCGTCAACGAGATCAATATCCGCTCCACCGTCGTCACCACCAACGATAATGTCGATATCCTTGTGCCCAACGAGGAGTTCATCAAGGCGCAGGTGATCAACTGGACCCTGCGTGAGGCGCGCCGGCGCACGCATATCAAGTTTGGCGTGGCCTACGGCAGCGACAAGAACATGGTGCGCAAGGCGGGCATGGAAGCGGCCGCCGAAGTGCAATGGACGTTGGAGAACATGGGCCCGCGCATGCCGCAGGTCTGGCTGACCGGGTTTGGCGACAGCAGCCTCGATTTCGAACTGGTCGTGTGGCTGACCGAGGAAGCGGTGAAGAAGCCGGCCAAGGTGACCGCCGACTATAACTGGGCGATCCATTCGGCGCTCGAGCGGCACGGTATCGAGATTCCCTTCCCGCAACAGGACCTGCACTTCCGGGGCAGCGACGTGTTGCGCGTGCAGATCACGCCGGAAGGCACTGCAGAGGCGGAAGCGGCAGCGGCTGCCAAAGCAGCCGAGGACGAAGCCGCAGAAGCGGAGGCCGCAAAAGCGGACACAAAAAAAGCCCCCAACGAATAACGCCGGGGGCTTTCCTGTTTGTCGCGTGTTGCCGACCCGTGTCAGCCAGCTATGCGACGCACATAATCATACTGGCTTTTCTTGGTGTCGCGCTTGCGGGCAGGCTGGAACGCCACTTTCGCATGCTCGGTGCAATACGGGCCGCAGTCCGACTTGCGTCCACAGAAGGCGAATTTTGGATCGGCAGGATCGCCGATCGGCCATTTGCACATGGAATCCCGCAGCGTGAGGATGGTGGCAGCGCCGCCATCGGCCAGACGCATCGGGGGCAGGGGCGCCGTCATCACAGCGCGCTCGACAGCGGGCTTGGCCTCTTCAACCGGCGGCGCAGTGACGGCCGGTGTTGGCGTCGTGACGGTTCCGTCCGGCATGAGCCTTGGCTTCGGCCGGGCCAGGCGCGGCGGACGTTTCACCGGGCGCGAAGGTGTCGCGCGGCCGGACAGGCCAAGGCGATGCACCTTGCCGATCACGGCATTGCGCGTGACGCCGCCCAGTTGTTTCGCGATCTGGGAGGCCGAATGGCCCTCTGCCCAGAGTTTCTTGAGCACATTTACGCGTTCATCGGTCCAAGACATGGATTGAGGTCTCCCAGCTCCAGGATGCGGTCCCGATACGCGGTTCCGTCAGCCCCTATATGTTGTGATAGCAGTTACGCGCCATCTCTCTCAGCACCTAGATATCGTATCAGGACCGAAATGAAACACAACATGCAGACTCCGCTTTCCACAGGCTTTCCATATCTTGTGTCTTGTGAGTCGCACTTTCGGCAGGCGTGCCCGATTTGTGATCAGGGCAAAAAAAGCGGGCCTGCCCCCTCGTGCCGGGGGGCGTTGCGTACTAGATAACGGGACATGACAGATATTGCACCAGATGCCACCTCCGTAAGCGCGGTTTCCACAAGTTCTTCGAGTTCAGAATCCAGTCTCAGGGTGATCCGCCAGTATGGCGCGTTCAACGGGCTGGGCCTGTGGACCTTGTACAAGCGCGAAGTGGGCCGGTTCCTCAAGGTGTGGATGCAGACCGTGTTTGCCCCCGTGGTGACCACGCTTCTGTTCATGACGGTATTCAAGCTGGCCTTTGGCGACCGCGGGCGCCTGACCGGCGACTTTGACGGGCTGAACTATAATGACTTCCTGGCACCGGGCCTTGTTGTCATGGCGATCCTGCAGAACGCCTTCCAGAATACAAGTTCCAGCCTGGTGCAGGCCAAGTTCAATTCCACGCATGTCGACTTCCTGATGCCGCCTCTGTCGCCGCTTGAGCTGACGGCGGGCTTCCTTGGCGGCGCCATCACGCGGGGCATCATCGTGGCGGTGATCTCGGCCATCGGCATCGAGATCAGCGGGCTCGCTGACATGTCGGTTGTGCATGTCTGGCCGATCATCTGGTTCAGCATGACCTCAGCCATCGTGCTCGGCGCGCTGGGCGCAATGGGCGGCATCTGGGCCGACAAGTTCGATCACCTGTCTGCGGTGACCAACTTCATCATCGTGCCGCTGACCTTCCTGTCGGGCACGTTCTACGACATCAAGGTGATGCACGAGCCCTTCCTGACGCTCGCGCACCTCGACCCGTTCTTCTACATGATTGACGGTTTCCGGTACGGGTTCCTGGGCGTGGCCAACAGTTCCATCGTCACCGGCGTGTGGGTGACGGGCGGGTTGTCGGTCGTGCTGACGGCGGGCGTCTGGTGGATGTTCAGGACCGGCTACAAGCTGAAAGCCTGATTTCCCCGATCACGGGAGTCGCGTTGACCCAATAGTTAACGGCCCCCTTAATGCCCTCCGAAGACACCGGAGGAACGCCATGCGTATCGCAAAACTCGCCGCCGGCACTTTGCTGGCCCTCGCGCTGGCCGGTTGCCAGAGCCTGATCCCGCAGGAGATGAGCGTTGCCGACTATTGCGCCAATCCCGACAAGGCGAAGGAAAATGTTTGCCGCCTGAAAGTCGAGATCGACGGCCAGTCGACCGCGCTTTCTGACACGGACATGCGCCTGTCTGAGGCCCGCAACGTGGCTGACAGTGCAACAGACGCCGCCGCGCGTGCGCAGGCCACCGCAGATGAGGCGAAAGCCACTGCCGAAGCCGCTCTCGCCAAGACCGACGAGATGGTCTGCGAGACACGCACAGTCCAGAAAAGTGACACAGGCACCTGCCGACCGGGCTACACACTGACCAGCTGTACGCAGACCCGCTACACGACGCGGGCAGGGGGTCTTTCCTTCCTGCGCGAGATCAATGACGAGAAGTGCCGCTTCAATGACCGCGTGCTGGAGATGCAGGTGCGCTGCTGCAACACGGCCTCGGCCGCGCCTGCACCTGAAGACGCAACCGTAGATGAGAACATGCCAGAGCCTGAGGCAACACCTGAGGCACCTGCTGAATCGCCGCTGGGCTACTAAGGTCGCCAGCGGCCGGACCGGGGGAAGCACCGGGGGGAAGGAAGCCGCCTGCAGGGATTTGCAGGCGACTTTTTCATGCGCGCTGGGCGAAGCGCGGGCAGGGATAGGTTCGCCACATTTTGGCCCGGAGTCTTAGAAATCGGACAGGTTGGGAACGGGTGGGTCGGGACGGGCTTGTTCTCTCACCAGCGCCGGGCACGGCCCGAAACGCCGGGATGTCAAAAGGAGAGACACCATGAAGAAGACATTCGCATTTGCCGCCCTTGCCACACTGATGGGCGCCCCTGCCTTCGCAGCCGCTGAACCGGCCCTGGCCGAAGTCGACGCAAACGCCGACGGCTTCGTGACCATCGAAGAGCTTCAGGCCAACGACCTCGACGTCACGGCGGAATCCTTCGCTGACTGGGACGTCAATGGCGACGCCAAACTGTCCGAAGCCGAATTCACGGCCTGGCAGAAGGCCAGCTCCGAAGACTGGGGCAAGCCGACAATGACCCCGGCGCCGGATGATGCCGAACAGGCTGTCGACGATGCCGACACAGTTGAAGACGAAGAATCCTGAAACCTGCCTGAAGCGTAATCCCCCCCTTCCGCTTCAGTATAAAGGAAGGCCCTGGCTCATTGCCGGGGCCTTTTTTTCGTTCAGTTTTGAGGCGGCGGGGGCCGCGCCGCTAACCCGCACCAGGTCTCAGGCCGCCATCGCGAAGCGGTTACGGCCGCAGTGCTTGGCGTCGTAGAGAGCATGATCGGCGTGCGAGAGGAGGGTGGAGAGCGTGTCGCCTTGGCGGGTGAGGGCCAGGCCGATACTGATCGTGGTGCGGATGACTTCGCCTTTGTAGACGATTTGCGTGGCTTCGACCTGCCGACGCAGGGATTTGGCAATCTCGCGCATCTCTTCGCGCGACTCCACTTGGCACAGGACCGTGAATTCCTCTCCGCCCAGACGCGCGACAAGGGCCTCGTCGGGCGCCGCTTGCTGGAGTGTCTTCGCAATGTGGCAGAGGGCCTTGTCGCCCGCATCGTGGCCATAAGTGTCGTTGACGCGCTTGAACCAGTCCACGTCGACAAGAAGCAAGGCAAGCTGCGTACCGTCGGCGCGGGCCTGCGCAAGGCGCGCCTTGCCCTCGCTGACGAAACAGCGGCGGTTTGCAAGACCCGTCAGGTGATCGGTATTGGCGAGCTCGTCAAGACGGAGATGGAGCTGCAGGTAACGGCTCTGTACCCGTATCGTGTAGGCAAGTAGCGCAGAGGCCGTCATAACCGTGATGGACACCGCTAAAGCCATGTCTTGCAGGCGTTCGGGCAGGGTCAGGTCGCGTGTTGTCAGCCATGTGCTAATCGCCGACGTACTCATCGACGCAGCGAGCACGAGCACGACCAGCAGGATCTGATGCCTGCGGAACTGATGTTTGAGCCTATCCACCATACCAATACCCTTCCAATGCAGAGGGGGTATGCACGAAGGCGGAAATTGGTTCGAAAAAAGTGCCTAATGCCCTGTTAAATATAATACAACTGCAACGTGCCTGAGGTCACCCGGCCATTGCAAACCTGTTCCGGCCGTCATTCTTGGCGCCATACAGGGCCTTGTCAGCGCGGCTGAGCAAGGTTGAGAGTGTGTCGTCACGGCGTGCCATCGCGAGGCCGAGACTGATCGTGACACGGATCGGTTCGTCGCGGTAGAGCAGGCTCGCGGCCTCGGTGCTCTTGCGCAGGGACTCGCCGATCGTGGCCAGGTCTGGCGCGTCGGACACATTGCAAAGGATGGTGAATTCTTCGCCGCCCAGACGCGCGATCAACGCATCGTCAGTCGAGGACTGCTGCAGCGTTTTTGCGACATGGACCAGCATCGCGTCGCCGGCCTCGTGGCCGTGGCGGTCATTGACTTGCTTGAACCAGTCAATGTCGATCAGGATGAGGGCGAGCGGCACGTCGCCGGCGGCGGCCAGGCGTTCGGCGCCCTTCTCCGTGAAGCAGCGCCGGTTGGCAAGACCCGTCAGGTCGTCGCGATTGGCGAGGCGACGGACTTCGGCATGCAGGCGGTGGTTCTTCAGGTTCTGCCAGACCGTGTAGCTCATGGTCAGCGGCGCGACGGTGCCGGGGATGATGACCGCATAGGCAAGCGAGACGGTCTGGAACTCTTTCGCGAGATCCGCCACGGAAAGCCAGACAAGGCCGACCGAGAGGGCAATCGACACTGCCACGACAATGCCGCTGAGCCGGATCTGGCCGACGAGAAATGTCTTGGTCGAGTGATCGGACAAGATGTGTACCTGCCGAATTGCTATCGTTGATTTTCGTCTAGCAGGTGGTGGCTAATATCCGGTTCGGGCAATCGGTGAATTTGCATGGATTCCGGTGCCCCGTGCGGGGCAGGGGATCAGGCTGCCAGGGCGAAGCGGTTGCGGCCGTGGCGCTTGGCGTCGTAGAGGGCTTTGTCAGCGCGGCTGAGCAGCGTGGACAGCGTGTCGCCGGGGGCAGCGAGCGCGAGGCCGAGACTGATCGTGACGCTGATGCGCTCGCCACGATAATAGAAGCTGGTCGCCTCGGCACTCTTGCAGACGGCATTGGCCAGTTGCGCCAGATGCTCCGCATCCGTCACGTCTGTCAGGATGGTGAATTCCTCGCCGCCAAGGCGCGAGACCAGCGCTTCGGCTGGCACGGCGTGCAGCAGGGTTTGCGCGATATGGACCAGCGTTTCATCGCCGGCCTCGTGGCCATGTTCGTCATTGACGCGTTTGAACCAGTCAATGTCGACAAGAAGGAGAGCGGCTTGTACCGCGGTGGGCCGGGACTGCGCGAGGCGCTGTTCGCCCTCGCTGAGAAAGGCGCGGCGATTCGCGAGGCCTGTCAGCGGGTCGCTATTGGCGGCCACCTGGGTCTGGAGATGGAGGCGCAGGTAGCGTACGTTCTGCCGAACACTGTAGGCCAGAAGTGAGGCGGCCACGGTGCCCGTCAGTGAGACGGAGAGGACCAGTGCGTGCAGGCGTGCATGCACGGTCAGGTCGGCCGTGCTGAACCACGCAACAAGGACAGACGCGCTGATCGCGCCAAGCATTCCAAGCACAACAAAGCGGATCTGCTGAGCCCAGAAAATCTGCCTTATGCTGTCTATCACGCTTTTCTCCTCGAGTCGGGAAAGGTTTGAAGATAGACTTTATACGTTAATATAATTTATGAGGCCTCAGCCGGATCGGTGAAATTTGCGGCAAACCGGGGTCAGGCAGCGACCGAGAACTGGTTGCGGCCATGGTCCTTGGCGCCATAGAGGGCCTTGTCGGCACGGCTGAGCAGGGCCGACAGCGTGTCGCCCGGGCGGGCAATCGCGAGGCCCAGGCTGATGGTCACGCGGATGACCTCGCCATGATAGATGATATGCGTGGCCTCGGTGGCGCAGCGCAGCTTTTCGGCGAGTAGCGTCAGCTCTGCGTGTCTGGAAATCTCGCACATGATGGTGAATTCCTCGCCGCCAAGGCGGGCGATCAGGGCGCCTTCCGGGGCCGCGTGAATCAGGGTTTGGGCGACGTGGCAGAGCACGTCGTCTCCGGCCTCATGTCCGTGCATGTCATTGACGCGTTTGAACCAGTCAATGTCGACGAGGAGGAGGGCGGTCTGGGCGGTCTGGGAGCGGCCAGCGCTCGCGAGGCGGGCGGCGCCCCGGCGGTTGAAGCAGCGCCGGTTGGCAAGGCCGGTCAGGTCGTCGCTATTGGCGAGCCGCTCATACTGGAGATGCAGGGCAAGGTGGCGCGAATTCTGGCGGATGGCATAGGCAGAGCCGAGGGGGGCGAGGATGCCCGAGATGCCAGCAGCCAGGATGACGCCCCGGATGCGGATGGCCATATCGAGGTCGTAGGTGCAGACCCAGATCATCGCCATGGCAGCCGCCATGACGCCAAGGCAGACGATCAGGCTCGTCCGGATTTGCTGTTCCCAGAACTGGTGTCTGAAATCATTGTTCATTCCGGGCTCCTGCCGCTGAGTGATTATCGGCGCGCTGTACCGGCCAAGCCCCAAGAATTGCTCGCCGAAAACGATCAAATTTCATGCACCCGGCGGCTGTTGCGCAGCCGTGGCGGGCAGGGGGGCGCGGGGTGCAGGCGGCGGGCTGGGCTTTTGCGCGCGGATGGGTTTATGTGCGCGCTTCAATTCACAGGAGGCTGGGCCCTGGATATCCTGACTGTACTGCCGCCGGTTCTGGCGATCGTGGTCGCCATGCTGACGCGTAATGTCTATGCGGCGCTGGGCTTGGCGCTGCTGGCATCCGAAACGCTGATTGCGCATTTCAACCCCGGCATGGGGGCGCTGGGCGCCATCGACCGGGCCGTTGGCGTGTTCGACTCGACGGGCAATACGCGCGTCCTCCTGTTCTGCCTGCTCATTGGCGCGTTGATCGCGTGGATGCGTGACAGTGGCGGCGTGGAGGCGCTGGTGAGCAGCCTGATGAAGCGCGGCCTTGTCTCGACGCCCCGGCGCGCGGCGCTGGCCCCGGCGCTGGCAGGCACGGCCATTTTCGTGGAAACCAATGTCAGCCTGCTCAGCAGCGGCGTTCTGGGTCAGCGCCTGTTCGACGCGCACGGGCTTTCCCGGGAAAGGCTCGCCTATATCATCGATTCCACGTCGGCGCCGATCAGCGCGCTGATCCTGCTGAATGGCTGGGGCGCCTATGCCCTCGGCCTGGTGGAGCCCTATGGATTCGAAAGCCCGATTGGCGTCGTCGCGGGCACCATTCCGTGGAATTTCTATGCGCTGATAACGCTGGCAGGCGTCTATTTCACCGTGTTCTCGGGCCGCGTGTTCGGGCCGATGAAGACGGCGGGCCTGAACCGCGACGTGCTGGTGGAAGACGAAGAGCTGATCGCGCCGACGCGGGCCATTTACATGTGGCTGCCGTTGCTGGTGATGATCGCCGGGGCGCTGGGCTTCATGGCGTGGACGGGCGGCGGCAACATTCTCGCGGGCAGTGGCAGCCAGTCGATCCTCTGGGCCATCTGTCTTGCCATGCTGGTGGCGGCGGTGCTGCTGATCAGCGGCAAGGCCTTCCCGAAAGGCGGGCTGCAGGAGCGCGGCTTTGCGGGCATTTCGGAAATGGTGCCGGTTGTGGCCATCCTCTTCCTGTCGATTGCGCTGGGCGACAGCCTGCGCGTGCTGGGCACGGGGGCGTTCCTGTCGAGCGTTGCGGCGCAGTTCGTGTCGCCCATCGTGATCCCGGCGGTTCTGTTCGTGGTGGCGGGCGTGACGGCCTTCATGACGGGCACCAGCTGGGGCACCTATGGCATCATGATCCCGATTGCGATGCCGCTCGCCCTGGCGCTTGGCATTCCGCCATCACTGGTGCTGGCGGCGGTGCTCGGCGGCGGCGTGTTCGGCGACCATTGCTCGCCCATCTCCGACACCACGATCATCGCCTCACTGGCCGCCGGCTGTGACCATATCGACCACGTCCGCACCCAGATGCCCTACGCGCTCGTGGGCGGCGGGATCGCGGTGGTGATGTACCTCGTGGCGGGGCTGGTGGTGAGTTTGTAGGCGAGGGGCCGTAGGGTGCATTTGGGCTGCAGGCCGCAATGCACTGCCGGAACTTCAGTCCGTTCTAGTCATTCGCTCCACAAAGAAAGACATTCCTTGAGCGATGGTGAAGAGAATTGAGGTAGCCCCGAAAATTAGTACGAGAAGAAAAACGTACGAGAAACAAGTACGAAGCTGCAATGACCAGCTGGCAATCAAAGGTTCAGAAAGCAGAAATTTTCCAATTCCAGCAAATATGACAACAATCAAACTCAGAATTAGAAGAAAATAAAAGAGATAGATCGCTATCAGCCGTTTAGATGGCACTTCCCACTCCGTCTTGCCGTTGATTTCAAACGGCATAGTCGTTCTCTTGTCGCTGATCTCATCATCTACACGGCTATTTCCAAACGTCGCTGCAGCCGAAAACCCGGCTAGGAAAAACCCGGGCAGAATAGAAAACACGCCGAACACTAAATCCGACACACTTCCTTCTCCAAAGATGCTTGCTTTCTTGGACGACAAGAAGAACCATAATAGCAAAATACACGTAGCTATGAGTGGAAAGAACACACAATTGAGCTTTACCCATAGGTTTGTGGTTCGTGGGTATGTTAGCCAGGACATCATAAAATTAGCATAGCAAATGTTCTCTATTCGTTCCAGTCAATGACCTGAGCCCCAAATGGTCCCGCATTTGAATAGAGAGTCTGTC